>OFMS01000466.1_pt1 | contig 40946 bp, 34 predicted proteins | sample 1541871 | NCBI WGS metagenome assembly OFMS01 (sample SAMN04209251, study PRJEB22552) | human gut metagenome | biome: gut; material: feces | host: Homo sapiens | place: USA: Oklahoma
TGTCCTCTCCAGGAGTGCATAGACACTTTAGCACCCCAAAATTTGACAAAGAACCACAAAAACTCCTTCTCAAAATGAAAGCAGCACACATTCATTTTTAAGAAGGAGGAAAATCGCCAAGTACAGCGTTTATTAAAGAATGCTAATGATCACCCGTGACGCTATCAAAAACCTTCATCTTATACAGATTTCTTCACGAACTTGAAATTTCTTAAGCACTTCAATAATGTGATGCGCCAGCTTGAGCTGCGCCTTATGATTCCACAGCAACAATCTTCGGACAAGCATCCCGCATTTTCTTCGTCAAATAAAAGTCCATCTCCCCGTATCCTTTCGTAAAGGAATTTACGATATAGCATCTTCATATTTTACAAAGAAACCAGTGTATTTGTTATAACCGATTTCTACCATTTTTATTCAAGATTTCAACTTATCAACTAAGATATCAATATCAGTTTCAGGATTTTGAACATATCCTAATTGTTTCCTTGTCTCTGCATGAACTGAATGCAACTTCTTAGCATTTTTCAGAGCATCCATTTGCTTATCTTCAAGCATAGTAAAGACATCTAAATTCTTCTCGTAGTTTTTAATATAACGTTTTAGTTCTTTTATCAATTCACGATTGCTAGAGAAATACTTTGTCGTGTATTCAAAATGTAATAAGAGCCATAGCTCAAAGCATGGATTTGATATGATAACATTTACATTTTTATTTTTGCCTATTGAAATTGCTTCTTTGATCTGTTCCTTTTTATATTGCTCTGAATCAGCATCCAGCAAGACATACACCTCATCGCCATTGCGTCCAGTAATACCTTCCGTCGATGCTTCTTTATGGATGGAAGTAACCATTCCCTTAGGATCCGTACGATTATTGCGCGCAAATTTAACAATATAAGTATCCTGAAGTCGATTGAATGAATTGAAATATTTTGTTTCTGTTTTATTCTTTCCTTCAGCCCCAATAAAAATAATCTTCTTTCGTTTTCTCAGGCGCTTTCCTCTGCTTTTCTGCATAAATGCTACCATTGGAGGTCCTCCTGGTTAATAACCGGAATAGCTCCATAACGGCCTTGCAGATATCCTCTCTGGACATTTTCAGTTTTTCTTGGTGAAAATTCATCTAGGGGATAAAATGTGCTGACCGCAGATTTTCTATCTTTTTCGACAAAATAAATCTGATCGCGCCTAAATTCTTTTAAAGATAGTAAACTAACATCATGGGTTGAAAAAATAAGTTGAGCATGATTTGGATTAGTTTTTATATCATTGAAAGTTTTTAATAGGAATTTCACAAGAAGGGGATGCATACTATTATCTAGTTCATCGATGAAGATAGTTTTACCTAATTTAAGTGCTTTCCAGAAAGATATTCCATAAAAGAACATTCTTTTGGTTCCCTCTGATTCAAGTTGAAAAGGCAAACTATACGAAGAGCGATGGCCGTCTTTATCGACAACCGAATGAGATACGTTGAATTCTACTTCTTTGCCCTTATAATCCTTTAAAAGTTTTTTCATAACTTCATAGGCTTCCTCAGGCATTGCTGATTGATTGAGATTCTCAAAGTTCGTTTCTCTTACTTTGAGGACGTATCCATCTATATTAAAATCTGCCTCTTGTAATTTTTTACGTAAAAATTCTTTGCCTTCTTCATTGCCTTCTTCAAGAATTTGCATTCCATAATCGGCGATAAAGTTTGAATCAAAAACATCAATGCTCTCAGAAAACCACGTATAAGCATCTTTTGTCAGTTTGCAATTCCAACTAGTGGCTGTAGAAAGGAATAGTTTATTCGGTGAATTTTTAGAAACATAGGAGTTAAACTCATCTTCATTCTTCTTGGTAAAGCTGTACTTATTGGATTGACTGCGTTCAAATATCTTAGAAGAACGAGAAGTACGAAATTCATAAAGGTATTCATCAATAATGGCCTGATTTGTAGCTGAAAAACCATATTGGTATTTTTTACCTTTTGTAATGAATATAAAATCGAAAGAAGTCGGTTGCTTAACGGTTTTAGGATCCATTGCAAAAGGAATGATTCCACCGATAGGCCGATCAATTTGCCGGTAATTCGAATAGCGAATGGCCTTAATAGCCGTTGAAATCGCTCTAAAAAGATTGCTCTTTCCCGCCGCATTTGCTCCATAAATAGATGCAATAGGCAGAAGCTTCTCATTTTTGTGACTGATAAGGATGTCTTCATGCTCATGAACACTCGGATTAGCCAGCAAACTCAGAGTTACTTCATCCTTTATGGACATGAAATTTTTTACAGTAAATTGCAGTAACATGATCCACCTCCCAGTTCACATGCAAAAATAATCTTCTTATATAATTATATATAACACGAACCTAATTTGTCAATCTCATTGGATTTTTTGCACGTTTTATGTAAAATTTCGATTTTCAGAGTTTTTGAAATTTTAGACTCAGGAAACTAAAGCCGCAGCCCGTGAAAAGGCTGCACTGGTTGCTGAGGAGCTTCGGGAATTGAAGCTAACTGCGGAAGTGGAAGAAAGCATCGAAGAAACCTTAACAAATATGGACTATCCTAGCGAACACTGGAATCGAACCCGAACCAATAATACCACGGAACGAGTCAATCGGGAAATCAAGCGCCGTACAAGGGCGATTGGAGCTTTTCCAGATGGCCAGAGCGCTCTGATGCTGGTCTGTGCCCGGTTGCGCCATGTAGCATCAACAGACTGGGGATCCAAGAGATACCTGAATATGGACCATCTGTTTGAACTTGAATTTCAATGCCAGGCAGATGACCAGTTCACTGCCAGTTAACCCTGTACACCGACGGTTGAAAATGAATTTGCGAAAGATTATTGACACAATCTATCTTTATAATCTAAAGGGAATTTTCTCCATACTCTTCCTCATACCACTGAATCGTCTCCGCCATCCCCACATCAAAAGCTGTCTCCGGACCCCATCCCAATTCATTATGAATCTTGGAAACATCCAGGGAATAGCGCACATCGTGCCCTTTCCTATCTTCCACAAACTGAATCAAACTCTCTGTCTTATTCAAGCTTCGACAACTAAGACGAACAATTTTAAGGTTGCTGCGCTCTAGACCGCGTTCCATTCTTCATAAACTCACTGTGTTTTAAAACATACCTCGGCCGTCTCTTCGTCTCCAAATAGATTCTTCCGATGTACTCTCCCATAAGCCCCATCCCAATAAGCTGGATACCGCCGATGAACAAGATGGATACAATGAGGGACGGATACCCAGGAACAGGGTTTCCAAAAAGAAGTTTCGAGAGAATCATATAGGCGCCATACAGCAAAGCTCCTGCAGCGATGATCATTCCGATATAGAACCAGATATGAAGCAATACAGTCGAGAAGTTCGTAATCCCTTCAAGAGCTAGGTTCCATAATTTCCAACCATTGAATTTTGTTTTTCCTGCAGCTCTTTCCGCACGCTTATATGGAACGACATCAACGGTGCCGCCAACCCATGATAAAATTCCTTTCATAAATAGATTGCGTTCTGGAAGATTTTTGATTTCATCCACAATGGCTCTATCAAGAAGTCGAAAATCACCTACGTTCTCTTCTATCTTGAGATCACTGATCTTATTATTGAATTTATAGAACCATTCTGCTGTTTTCCGTTTTAAATACGAATCTGTCGTGCGGTCGATTCTTTTTGCCAGCACGACATCGGCGCCCATCTCCCAGCGCTCGATCAGTTCTGGAATGACCTCAATTGGGTCCTGCAAATCCACATCGATAGGAATAACAGCGTCGCCTGTAGCAAATGATAACCCTGCCATAAGGGCAGCTTCCTTTCCAAAGTTTCGCGTAAAAGAAAGTGGAACAACACGGGAATCTTTCCGTGCCAGCTCATATATCAAGGTTTCCGTCTGATCTTTACTTCCATCGTTGACGAAGATAAGCTCTAACTCATACGCATTCAAAGAAACATAACTAGAAATTGCTTTATAGAACACGGGAATAGCTTCTTCCTCATTATAAACAGGAACAACCAAAGATAACTTCATTATCATTTCGTCCCTTCATCATGAATTAAATAAATGCGTGTGCCGCGGTGATACGCCGATAAGGATTAGAATACTTAGAAGGGTAACTAGAATACCCTTTTTGAATCCTGGCAACTGATACGTCAATACAACATGGTTATCCCCATCCGCTAAGGGAATCGCCATGAGATAATTTTCGATAAGCTTGGGCGAAACTCTATTTCCATTCACCTTAATTTGCCACCCTTTATCGTAAGGTACAGACGTGAAAAGGAGCTTTCCCTGTTGTCCAGAAACATCCATCTCTACTTTTCCATTTTTAAAAGCATGGATCTGAGCAGCGTTGTTTTCCACTTCTTTGTATATATTTTCCCATTCTTTCAGATCCAAGTAATAGAATTGGGCATTTGCAATGACTTGATTATTTTTTTGTTTCGTATGCAACTCTACTGTCGGGAAAGCGTTTTGTGGTATGTTGAATACTGATGGTGCAAGCCATCGGGAATAACCTTGCCTAATCTGATGATTAATAAGCAGTTCGCCTTCAAGATTTCCACTTGTCGGAAGATTGCCATACAGGAGGCAGCTTCCATCAGCAGGAGTCTTTAAAGCAAAAATTATCGTATGTTCATTGCTTGAACTGATCTGATATTCCATCCGTTTATAAATAGATACCGGATGACCTAAGAGCTCACTCCATAAGAGATTTTGGTACACGAAAGGATCATTATGATAAGGGACTTTTGCTACTGCTGAAGATTTCAGAGTAAAAGCAAGAGGCATCATATACGGATTCTGATAAATTCGTTCATCGTTCAGCATGCGCCCCCACGAGACCTCTTTCAATCCCTCCAGTTGCACAGGTGATAAAATATACTTAACCCCCAACAATGAATCTGCGCTTAAAATGCTTCCTGTTGTAATATTCATATTTTCCCCGCACTGTGCATATCCCATTCGATTCAGGAAGGCCAATCCGCGATTGTCGGGACTTGAAGTATAGCTTGAAATACCGTAATAACCATATGCCAATGGTTCATTAAAATTGGCCGTAATATTCAAAGCCTGTGTATAAAATGGATGCGTCTGGTGAAGACGGTATATTTCCTTATCATTCTCCTTTATATGTTGAACTTGCTGCACGCCGTCCTGAACATAAGCTCGATACGCTAAGACATCATTATTTTTAAAAGTGTTCATTACATGCCCAGCATTAAAAGTAAGCTCAACTAAAACTAGCACAAACACTATGGCCTTATATATTCTAAAAAAGCGAGATTTTTTGTTGTACTCGGTACCATGAAGATAAAAATAACCTAGCAAGACAACAAAAATAAAACTCGACAAAAATACAAAGTATTGACTTTGACCTGGTCTAACTACACTCAGCAGAATCGTAATTGCAGGATAAATAAGCAGTAAAGCAAAATTTCTTTTATCATTTCGGAAATTAGATTTCGGCATCGAAAGATAAGAAGCTGTACAAAAAATCATAGGAATACTAAAAATAAAGGAATACCTATACCAATAACTTGTTGCCGATTTTAAAAGAGAAAACAAAAAGTAAAATGGAGCCCAATAAAAAACAAGCAAAGAAAAAGGCAGCCAATAAAGAATCCATATCCGCCTTGTCTTTCCAAAGTTTGAATCCAGATAAAAAATCAGGGCTCCAACTAACGCATAAGATCCAACAAATAATGTAACTTTTTTATTCCCGCTAATAGCTCCTGCTTGGAAACCTTGAATAAAATGGATCCGGCTTCCACTATAACTCAGGCTCAGACTATTCCAATCAATACTGCCCCGACCGGTTGCCATGATAGTAAATGCAGGAACAAGAACAAATCCAGCCAATCCTACGCCAAGACAAATTGCCGCCCCAAGTCTCCCTACAAAAATTAATACATTCCTATCAATTAACTTCCCTTCAGCCTTTTCAAAAACATACTCCCAAGTCAGCCATATGCCTGTAAAAAGCAAGACAATAAATCCCATATACCAATTAGATAGAAGTGCAACAGTTGCCCATACAGAAAAACGAGCCATCCCTCTTCCCTCAATAAGTCTGTGTCCTTCCCACAATAAAAATGGAAGGACACAGAGGGGATCTAACCACATGACGTTTTTAGCTTGCTCTAAATTATACTGCATCAAACCATAACTACAGGACAGTAATATAACGGCTAAGGATGATAAGGATCCCTTGAATCGACGTTCTATATAGTAAGCCATTGCTCCACTGCATAAAATTAGTTTAATGCAAACTAAAATATCATAAAAAGCATGTAAATCTTGCTGTTCAAAAAACACTGCAAGAAAATTAAATGGTGAAAATAAATAGTATGCTGCGACTGCCCAAGTACTGCTCTCTAGGCCTTTAGAAAAAGAATAGATAACAGATTCATTTCCAGATAAAACCCTTTTATAGAATGAGAAAAAATCCAAGTATTGAATTCTTGCATCACTTACAGCCAATGAAGCAAGACCAAATGGTGCTAAGCCCAAATGGATGTACAATAAGAAAATAATCGTCGCAGTTATCCCCATTGTCACTACTACAGTAGAAGCGCACCGCTCTTTATTAAAAAATGATTCAAAAAATTTCATAGCTGGTCTACCTCTAACACCCATACATTAAAATTACAACCAGATTTCTTGACTTTCTGTAATAAATTCTGTCACCGATTCATGAAGTATCTTCTTATAAGCCTGAATCCCTAGCTAATTAAAGGAATTGAGACCTGCCTATTGCGCCTTCATAAATTGCACCCAACATAAAGAAATAAAGAAACCCACCAACATAATAGAACATTATTTTTAAATTTGAAGTTTCACAGCTCATTCGAATTTCTAATGCCAAAGCTCTTGCATTGGAGTTGAGTGCTGAATTAAGGATTCATCCTAAAGCGAGCTAACCCCTTTCCCATTGTTTTTCACAGTTAGCGGTTATTCATTTCTCTTTTGATAGATATGAACTGAATTAGCTTATTGTTCTTCCCTTCCTGATGTTTCTTGGTTATGGGAAAACGAATTTTACTTAAACGAAAACGTATCGTTTAATCCTAGCCACATCTGATCTTTTTCACTTAACATCAGTTTTGTACCATCCTGCAGGGTATAACCTTCGATAACGTATAATATGTTTCGCAAATTCAATTTCATATAAAAATAGACATAGTCCATTGCCGTCGGTAAAATTAAGTTACCACACAAAACCCACCGAGGAGGCTATAGCTATGTCTGATAACATTATACAACTCAATGAGGATCTCATAAAGAACAATCTCAAAGATCTAGCACACAGTAGCGTCGAAGAGACCCTTAATGCTCTGCTCGATCATGAGGCTGATGAACTCGTCAACACAGAAAAGTATGAGCGTTCCGGTGACCGAAAGGGCTACCGCTCTGGTCATTATGAGAGGAACTTCTCAACCACTTTAGGTGATGTGACTCTCAGGGTTCCCAAGCTCAAGGGCATTCAGTTCCAAACTGCCATCATAGAGCGTTACAAGCGTCGTGAATGCTCCGTTGAAGAGGCATTGATCGAGATGTACTTAGCCGGTGTTTCCGTTCGCCGAGTAGAGGACATCACAGAAGCTCTTTGGGGAACCAAGGTGTCTCCGGGAACCATCAGTAGTCTCAACAAGAAAGCCTATGAACACATCGAAGAATGGCGTTCTCGAGGAGTACCTCTACGTCTACGTTGACGGTGTATAGCTAAAGCGAAGCTGGGGCGGTAAGATTCAAAACGTTTCTATTCTCGTAGCCATTGGCGTGAATCATGAAGGTTATCGAGAGATCCTGGGTACCGCCGAGGGCATGAAAGAAGACCGTGAAAGCGGGAAGGACTTCTTCGTCTGGCTCAAGGAAAGAGGCCTTAAAGGCATTCGCCTCATCATTGGAGATAAGTGCCTTGGCATGCTAGAAAGCATTCCTGAGGTCTTCCCTGATGCGCGATTTCAGCGCTGTACTGTACACTTCTACAGAAATGTATTTACCGTCACGCCCAGCACAAAGATGCGTACAGTCTCTATGATGTTGAAGACAATCCATTCTCAGGAAAGTAAAGCCGCAGCCCGTGAAAAGGCTGCACTGGTTGCTGAGAAGCTTCGGGAATTGAAGCTAACTGCGGAAGTGGAAGAAGGCATCGAAGAAACCTTAACATATATGGACTATCCTAGCGAACACTAGAATCGAATCCGAACCAACAATACCACAGAACAGTCAATCGGGAAATCAAGCGCCGTACAAGGGCGATTGGAGCTTTTCCAGATGGCCAGAGCGCTCTGATGCTGGTCTGTGCCCGGTTGCGCCATGTAGCATCAACAGACTGGGGATCCAAGAGATACCTGAATATGGACCATCTGTTTGAACTTGAATTTCAATGCCAGGCAGATGACCAGTTCACTGCCAGTTAACCCTGTACACCGACGGTTGAAAATGAATTTGCGAAAGATTATTGACACAATCTATCTTTATAATCTAAAGGGCATTTTCTCCATACTCTTCCTCATACCACTGAATCGTCTTTGCCATCCCCACATCAAATGCTGTCTCCGGACTCCATCCCAATTCATTACGGATCTTAGAAATATCCAGGAAATAGCGCACATCGTGCCCTTTCCTATCTTCCACAAACTGAATCAAACTCTCTGGCTTATTCAAGGTTCGACAAATAAGATGAACAATTTCGAGGTTGCTGCGTTCCTCCCCTGCCCCAACGTTATAGATTTCTCCTACCCGTCCATGCTGGAGAATCATATCGATAGCCCGGCAATGATCATCAACGTAAAGCCAATCACGTACATTGCTGCCATCGCCATATAGGGGAAGTCGCTTATCCTTGAAGGATTACTGGATCATATGGGAAATTAATTTCTCCGCATGCTGGAACCTGCAATAATTATTGGAGCTGCATTGGAGCTGTGGCTGATTAGATAAATTATTCCTTTAATAAAATAAATAAGATAGCACTGCAAAAAAAATAATAATTAAACTAATGTAGAGCTTACATCTCTATTACTGTCATTAAATCCTGTGGTAACACACCTGATCTTTGAAATATTGCAGTTAAATTATTTCTAAATCTGTCACTACGCCACGCATTATAATCTGTAATATTAACAATTATGAGTTTTGATTTAGCACGTGTTACTGCAACATAGTGGTTGTAAATGTCATCTTCTTTTTCTAATCCATAGTCACCAGCAAATATAATTACCTGGTCAAATTCCAATCCTTTTGATGAATGAAATGTTATAGAAATATTTTGCAGTTTATCCATATAAAAAGCTGCATGATACTCTTCTTCCCTTATTGTTTTTATCATGTCTCTGATATGTTTTTCTGACGTTGTAGTATAGCCAAAATGTTTTGCGATTTCAATTACTTCTCTAATAACATCTTCATCATTTTCATTTTTTAAGGCATATTCAATAGACTTGAGCATTCTAGTAAGATAGTTAGTAACGAGTCTATCCCCTATTGACTCTTCAGGAATTTCATTCATCAAGTCATAGACAGAATATTTTTTTAGAATAAAATACTGTGCAATTGCATTGTATAGCCAAGCTACATCTGTTGTAATTTCTGAAATTGGTGTTTTAGGTACATAAGTAAAATGAGTTCCAGCCTGTTCTAATTCTTTTGCCCCTGTTTTCGCGTCATCGTTCTTAAATCTTAACAATGCACAACTTTTTTCATTATTGAGCAGCGAATATACCTGATTAGCCCACTTTTTTGAAGTAGTTTTTAATAATATGATTGCTGAATTGTCAAGTTCAGGGCTATAAAGGCTTTGAGTGTCTTCATTTAACAAATTAGAGTAATTTTGTATTTGACGACAAGAACGATAATTTTCCCTCAATTTGTTCTTACTAAAATTTGGCATATCCAGAATACTTCTAAATGCCTGAGGATAAGCTCCCCGCCATATATAAATAGATTGTTTCTCATCACCTACCACAAATAAATGAATATCTAATTGTTTGCATAAGTACATAAAAAATTGATGCATCGCATAGTCACAATCTTGATATTCGTCAATATAAATTTTAAAATACTTAGCCTTTAAAAAAAGCCTGCACGCCTTAGAATTTTTTATTATTTCTAAAGCCAATTCAAACACGAAATTTTTCTTGTTATCAGTATACGAGCATATTGTTTGTTGATTTTTTAAGTAAGAAAGGCATTCATCAAAGTCTTCTCCTCTTATAGAATAATCTGTACTTATATTTTCCTTGAATCCACTCCCAAATACGTCCTTCGCAAAGGGCTTTATTACTTCTTCAATTGCAAAACTATTATTCGTTCCTATAAAATTGTCTTTCACTTCACTTTTAAGCCTGTCTTTTATTTCTTTTGCGGCTTTAACTGTAAAAGTAATGGCTGCAATAATTTTATGTGTATGATTACGCTTGAGGTCCTCTGCAATCTTAGCGACCATTGTGTGAGTCTTCCCTGTACCCGCACTAGCCCTAACAACCATATTGCCAGGAGTATCTATAATCTCTTGTTGAACCTTTGAAATACTCATTTGCAAATTTCCTCCAGGCATGCGAAATTGTAGTGTTTAAATATTTTATTACAGTCTTCAGGACTTAGTTTATTGACAAGTTCAATCATATTATATTTTTTATGTTTTTTTAGATAAGAAATAACATCACCATTCGCATTTGGTAAATAAACAATTAGTTTATCATGCAAAACTTCATCCAAGTCCTCTTCCAAACTAACCTTGGATAAATATATATGTTTTTCAGTTCTAATCTCGTCAAGCACTTTTTTATTCAAGTCATATAATCTTCGTTTAACTTCAATCTCATTTCCATCAACAGCATCTGTCGGTAAGAGATCTTGTTCAAGTATATGATTAAGTCTAAAAAAGCCAATCGGGCTATAACTTGAATCCTGTCCTGTGGTCCGCAAATCATTATCTGTTTTAATAAAGTAAGGTATGTTAAGTTTAGCTAAAACGCTGATGTAAGGTTTAAAATCAATACCATTTGTAACCAAAATAAATATACCATTAACCTGATAAAACGGTTTTAGAGTCGATAAAACTTTGTCAAAAAGTATCTCTTCTGATGGACCTTCGACCAATAATACTCGATCAGCAAAAATCGCCTCAATAAGACCTTTATTTAACTGTTTTTTTAATGTTTTAAATTCTTGAGGAACAGTATAAAAGGAGCTTGCGGAATTTATTTTTGTTTCATTATAAACTCTTACAAGATTCACGTTATCCATATCCATTAAAACATATGAAGAATGTGTGGTTAGAAAAACGTACTTGTATTTACTTTCTACAAAAATCCTGTGCGACAATGCCATCTGCATGGATCGATGCAGATGGTTTTCAGGTTCTTCTATAAGAAATAGATTTATTTTCTTTTCTTCTTTTTGTTTTGCTAAGATATCGTATATTGAATATACCAGTAATTTTTTACGTCCCTCTCCAGATGTCGGATAAAGATCTTCACTCCCTTTTTCCTTTATGTAAGGAACAACATTTGAATATATACCATTAACAGCAAGTTCTGATTTAACTGAAATCTCAATTTCATCATTCCTAAAATTATTATATTTTGGATTTACTAGTTTTTCAAAATTTTTAATTCCAGATAATGATGATATTTTATCATTTAATTTATTTACCAATTTTTCAATATCTTTTACTGAAGTTTCATCATCAATATCATCATTTTTAAGAAGAATAGCAGTATTTTTTCTAAAAAGATTGTATAAATTTACATATGCATCAATATATACCACATTAAAAACATTATCGATTTCAGAAGTATATCCTTTAAGAGGTATTTCTTGAAGATCATCCAAATTACCGCCCCAATAAAGCAAAGGAGTTCCTTGCATTTCGGCGGCATTATATTCAGCAAACAGCTTAATATATACTATATCCTGATCACTCAACAATGCGCCTTTTACTTTTGCACGTATTTTTTCACTATCAGGATCCGTTATATCACTAATATCTATTTGTACAATAATCTCAATAGGGACATCTGTATTCTTTTTATAAAAATCAGTTTCAATGAATTCTTGCTTTCTGACATCCCTATCAAATACATATCTCAATGCATAAAGAAAATTTGTTTTTCCTACATCATTCATTCCAAAAAAGACATTTTTATTGTCTAATTTTATAGTAATATTTTCAAAGTTACGGAAATTTTTAATTGAGATTTCACTGAATTTCAATTTTTAGTACCATGATGTTTATCAAAGAATCATCATTTTTTCCTTTCATTATGGGTATTTTTATAAGAACACAGGATTAAAGTGCATCAAGCAGTTTTAATGCGCTATGATCATTAATTTATTAGTTATAATGCATCATTGACCTACATATTAACTTTAGACAGGAAAACATGCAATCATAAGAAATTTAATATTTTTTCGATAGAATATTCAGGCTAATTGTAAAAAGAAGTTGGACACCCCTAAAGGGTCCATTTTGGAAATATAAAAAGGCCAATAATGAAGCATCCTCTGTTAGAATATAGTTACCAGACCAAATCCCAGGAAGAATGACACTATGGGCATCGCATATTCTACCACAAATGGGCACAAAAAGGGAAAACATCTTTCGTACGAGGATCGGATGCTCATCCAAATTCGCCTGAAAGATGGGTATTCCTTAAGAGCCATTGCCAGAGAGTTTACTTTTTCTCCAATTGCCATATCCAATGAAACCAAGCGCGGATCCACACTGCTTTATAACGGCACCAAAAGACGGTATAAAGCCTCCAGGGGGCAGAAGGTCTACGAAGAGAACAGAAAGGCCTCCTGCCATCATTACAGCTACCTTGATAAGAAGGCTTTCATCGAGCTTGTTGAAAAGAAGTTCTGTTCCACAGGGCGGTCCCTTGATGTCTGCGTGGGCAATGCTCTTGTATCAGGAACCACAATCTGCCCATGAAACTGCGCAGAAAAACGAAGAAACATCTGCTTCGTCTGAACAAGCGAAAACTTGACCGGAGTATTGAAGCAAGGCCTAAAGAAGTCGAGGAACGAAAGGAATTCGGCCATTGGGAATGTGATCTAGTTATTGGCGCAAAGTCCGGCCAAAATGAGGCCCTTCTTACTCTTTTGGAGCGTAAGACCAGGGAGTTCATGATTGTTAAGCTGCCAGACAAATCCGCTAAAAGCGTTATGGCTGCCTTCGAAACGCTCTTGGATGAATACAGCGAACACTTCGGAGCGGTCTTCAAAACAATTACGGCGGACAATGGTTCAGAGTTTGCAGGCCTTTCAAACCTCGAAAAAGCTGCAGAGACCCTCTATACTATGCGCATTCCTACACCTCGTGCGATAAAGGCTCCGTAGAGTGCCTCAACGGGCTTATCCGACGTTTCATCCCTAAAGGGAAGCGGATTGACTCCTACACAGCAGAAGACGTCTTAGAAATTGAGCTGTGGCGCAACAGCCTTCCTCGCAAGATTCTCGGCTGCCATAGTTCAGAGGAAATATTTTCAGAGGAACTAGATAAAATTTATAGTCTAGGTGCGGCTTAAGCAGAGTTAGGAAAAGTGTCCAACTTGTTATTGCAATTTAGCTTAATTTTATTGTGCATAAACGCCTCATATTATAAATCAAGCTTAAATATTAGTTATGAAGATATAATTCTTCAATTTTTTTAATTGTACTATTAATATCATAACCGGCATTTTGCAAATCTGATAACCTGCTTTGTCTATCAATATTAGAAAAATTCACAACAATGTCAGCCCACTTTTTCGGTTCCTCTTCTAAAGAAATAAAATGAGCCAGATTAGTCACTCCGACTTCTTTAGTAATTGTATTAGAAAAAAAAGAAGGCAAACCCGCTGCTTGAGCTTCAATTCCAACTACTGGCAATCCTTCAAAATGAGAAGGCAAAAGGAAAACATCCATCGCTTGCATTAACTGGGGTACATCATTTCTCATCCCTAAAAAATAAACGACATTTTCAAGGCTCAAGTTTTTTACAAGTTCTCGTGCACGATTTAGGTACGTATAATCATCTACCGAATCGCCAATAAGCAACAATACTGCATTACTTTTCTTATGATATATTTCTGAAAAAATTTGAATCAGAAACTCATGGTTCTTCTGGAAGGTAAATCTTCCAATATGACCTACAACAAACGCATTATTTAAATTTAAGCTTTTACGTGTTTTGGTGCGAATTTCAGAGTCGTACGTAAGACTTGATAAGTCAATTGCATTAGGTATTACTGTAAAATGTGAATGACTACCAAACATCCACTTTCCCGCAAGTTGAGAACAAGCAAAATAATGAGTAGCGGACCACTTTAATAAAATTTGATTTAATTTAATTAAAAAGCTTCGTAATATCCCAATTGATTGTTCAAAACCTGAATTGTGCGAATGAATTACGCGCATAGGAATTCCAAAAAATCTTGCGGCAACTAACGGAAATACATATATTATGCTATTCGAATTAAGAACAATCGCTTTATAATCAGGGGAAATTTGATAGAGGAGCTTAATCCATTGCCAATAATGACGAATTGGATTAGAATGCCGAGACTTAACTTCAAAAATTCTACTTCCAGCGCTTTCTATTTCAGTACGAAAGACAATATCATATTCGCCTGTAATATTTACAAAATCATAAACGACTTTGGATTTATCCAAATGGCGAAACTGCTGCATGAGATATGTTTCTAATCCACCAATATTTTTTGTCATTCCAATTTGAAGAACCCGTATCGGGGGCATTTACGTCTCACCTCTTTATCATTGAAAAAAATCCAGGGTATTTTTGTTTAACAGTACTTATGCAAACTACTGCGGCTAAGAGAATAGGCGTTGGCAGATTTCTGAGAATGTGAATCATCATACGTGCCTTGCGAGGCAGGCCGACAAGAGCAACTTTCATAAATCTCATGTATAAATCAGAACGTTTAATCTCAAACAGGAGAGAATTCAAATTTTGTTTATCCTCCATAGCACGTTGGATCGTGCTGTAAATAAATCTGGTATACATCCAAAAGATTGAAGACAGCGTTTGTTGATCGGTCATATGCAAGGAATCATATATTGCCAAGAATTGATTAATTTTCATCATATGAAGTTCGTAATACCGTTCATTATGAGCGGTACTAAGGCTATTTCCATCGACTCGTTTTGCATATGAATAACCACAATAATTAACACAACATAAAGATCGTACGTACTGAAAATAGCGAATATTAAATTCGAAGTCTTCATTTATTTTTAACGCTGAATTCAAAAGTAAATGATGTTCTTTAATCAAGCTTACTTTATATATACTATTCCATAAATAGCCGAATGCTGGTATAAGTTCAAGGCTTACCATTTGCCTAAAAATATCGATTTTAGTTTTATATAGCCCAGATTGAATATAACAATCGCAAGTACGAATCAATTTGCCCTTACCATTAAAATATATTTCTTTGAGACCAAACTTGATACAATCACAATCATAATCTTCGGAGTAACCATGGAGTTTTTTCAAATAGTCTTGGGGAACTTCATCATCAGCATCAATAAAAATAAGGAACTGTCCGTTAACATGTGAAAGTCCTACATTCCGTGCAGCAGATGCTCCCCCATTTTGCGGGGTCCGAAAACATTTGACACGAGAATCTAATGCTGAGAATTTCTGACAAAGGTCCCAACTATTATCCTGGGACTGATCATCAATTAAAATCAGTTCAAAATCAGAAAATGATTGCCGCAAAATACACTGTACTGTATTTTCGAGAAAAGGGGCAGCATTATACACCGGAGTAATGATAGTAAAATACGGTGGTGCACAAGAATTCATTTTACGCTTCTCCCCAGTAGTTTTCGTTTTAAAAATGCTCCACCCTTTTTTAACCAGTTCTGCTTTTCCATAAAGGAAACATTCTGTTCATGATAGATAGCGTGGTTCTTTTCAAGCCATACGTCGAGCATCAGTTCACTGACAAATCCATAGATACGAGCCTCATAAGGATCCCAGCCCGTTATATCGACTCGTTTTTCAAGTTCAAAAAGAACATCAAACATCCATGCCATATAGTCGTTAAAAAGATCCCGTCTCATGACAAACATATTGAACATATGAGCCCAGGTGCGGTTCATAACTTTATTGAAAGCCGGAAGATATTCAGGATACTTTTCGATAAGAATCTGCTCCGTTATATTGAGGCCCTCAGGATGATGGGCATGGTTATAATGAGACCGATTGCTCTCGATGTAGTATTTGCGTTTATCGGGGACGATAACGGGATAGCGGGACAACAAGTTTTCCCACTCCTCTTTCGTAAGGATTTGGGATTTTTTCTTTTCAATATTGTAGACTTCTTTTCTCGTAAAATAGCGGCGATAGTGGACGAGACCAACGTAATCAGCGTCGAGATTTTTCCAGGCCCAATAAAGACCGGTCAGTTCACAGAAGTTTTTATTTTTAGAAGATATATGGTCGCCCGTATTATCTCCGGTATACCCTAACTCCGCCTTCCCCTCTGCCCCAACGTTCAACGGCAAATAAATTGAGTCTTTGGGCATCCAATATTTTTTGTGTGCAGCAATTAAAATTTTGATATCCATAAGAATAAGCCCCATTTCAAGAATCACATCTCATTAATCATACACTATTCCACTTAAAAATGTAAAATACTGCAAGCCCTAAAAAGATTTTTTAGGGCTTGCAAACGGCGTTTTTAATCCTTAGCCAAATATTTATAGAAAAAAGAATTTTTATAATGTACGGCGAGAAAATTTCGATAAGCTATTACATCTTTACCTTCAAAAGTTCCATTAACGTTTTCAGGATCTAAATATAGAACATGCGTTTTGTGAAGCGCACAGGCTCGCAAAGAACTACTAAGCTGCATTATCGGTGTCAACATACCTATACAAAGACAAATGATTAGTAAAAGATCTCTTCCCCATACTTTCTTTGCTCGCATGATAGTTAACAAATGTTTAATTACTGTCAACATAATAAAAAAATAAGGCGCTACTGAAGCATTCCACAAAAAATCTCCGCCTCTACCAATTTTAAAAAAAGGAAAAATGCAGAGAAGAACGGCTGCAATCCAAAGCATCGCATCACTTTTCTTTGGTCGAATCAAATATAAATAAACGCCAAAACTTAAAAGATAAAATAATATTAGATTTGACACACGAACAAAGGTATAAGCATGTAAGGGAGCCATGAATATACTTTGATTACCAGATGCCACAGAAACAGCGTTCGCAGTATAATAAAAACCATAAATTGGTAGAATTGAAATTAATGCAGAGAGATTTTCAATTGATGCAACCTGTACTAATATTTCATTTCGATTCTTCGATTTGAATAATTGACAAAGAAAATACCCTAGCATCAATAAAGATAGTCCAATAAATCCAAAAGGAGAATACGGTAGTGCCAATAGGCCAATAAAAGCATAAAATCGATAATCCTTTTTAAAACGCAAAAAAAGCAGTGTACAGAGCGCCATTGGGATAAACTGATTGTATACATTGGCTATAGAATCGAAGGTAGTTCGAATGAAGTACCCAATAAAATAACCTCCATGAGCCCAGGAACTATATTGCCAGCTTGCAAATCCTGGGGCATCCTCAATCGCAAAGGGGCGGTCCTTTCCTGCTGCAGACCTTAAAATCATTCCTATGAGGTTCATTCCACTCCAAAAAAAGAATGTAATTGTACTAATAATATTTTCTTTGCATGTGTTGGCCTTGACCTCATTGCACAGCATCAAACAGACAAGCAAGAGACCGATAAATGACCAAATAAATAAGACAACCTGAGCTTGTGAATTCGTTAAGCCCAAAATTGAAGAAATTCCTGCAGCAGGAAGCCAAAATGTTAGATAATAAGTCAATGCCGTTCCATTTTCCTCGTAAATTACTGGCCAAGAATGGGATATTAAATCATAATAAATCGCGTTACGCCAGGGAATATCAACTCCGTTAGTAAAAAGAAAGCCACCATGACCCGTCATTAAGAGATATAAAAAAAGTATAAATGAAATATAAACAACATGACTAATTAATATTTTCTGTTTATTAAGCGGCATTGTTACTAATTTAGATCTGCATAACTTATAAAATGTATAAACTAATAGAAAATTTAATAAATTAAAAGGAAATCTAATCCACGAAAATAGATAGATTACTATAGGTAGATTTAGATAAGCAAAAGATAATGCAATCAACATTTTCACATACCGCCTTAGTATAGAATCGTCATAACCATTATTCAAAATATGTACCCCGCTATCTGAGCTTCCATTAAAGCTCAGATAGAATAATTAGCCCAATCCTGCATAATAGATTAAACTTCTCTTATTTCTGTTTAAAAGATCTTTCGATATCACAAGTCTGGAATATAACTACTGGAAACCAGAAAAAAATCAACATCACTGGGTTTTTATTATAATACGTTACTGAGCGATCACGGAGCAACATTATTTAACATAATCGTAAGTTATTACTCTAACGCATAAATCTTTAGTAAATAGCCGTTTGCTAAGTATTGATAACCATACAGTGTATAATTTCTTGCTTCAACAAACCCCTGTAAATAACGTTGAAGCCTCCTAGTCTGATAACGGCCAAATCTTTTCTCGTGAGCATCCAATACAAATTCAGGCAGATCACAATACACTATAATCTTAGGATTATTCACTCTTAACCAATTAGTAGTATCATCAATATCCTTGTCAGAAGATACATCGAACCATTGCACAATAGAATAATGTTTAGAATGACTATTCAAAACTGTATAAAATATAGGACAATGTGGTCCAACAAATACATAATCATCATCGGAAATATTAAATTTTTTCGCCACGAAATAAATTTTATCAAACGCATCCTTAGTATCTTGGTCAACCATAATCCCTCTAAAATGAGGATCATTTACTTCGTATTGCTGATTCCAAATATTACCAACTTGTAACCCCCACCAGTTATAAAGACTATCGTATTTTTTGGATATACCCATAGTTACAAGAAGTAAAGAGATTAGTGAAATTGCAAAAAGATGAAATAACTGAGTATTAAAATAACCAAGATGACAGTATAATGAACCTAATAAAAACCCCATTGGGATCATAATTTGATTTGTAGCTAACCCGCCTGACATACCACAAGCCCATCCTACAACAAATGCGGTTCCAGTTAGGTATGGCTTTAAATAAGTTTTATTATCCTTAAGAACATCCGTAGCCAATCTTAGCTTATGTGAGATTATCCTTAAAAAAGAGACCCAAAAGAAGATTAAAGAAAAGAAAAAGCTGCAAGACATAATTAAATTGTCATTAAAAAGTGAAATGAATGTAGAAATTCTGTGACCTTTAGCAAACAAAAAGTGAAAAATTCCTATAAAACAAATTGAAAAAAGGGCCAAAAAAGGGATAGAATATAAGTAGTTATACGATATCGTTTTATTACACTTTAACATATATGTGTTAGTAATAGCTACAAAAAAAATTGCGACTATAAAACCACTTAACAAAGGTAACTTACTTGAAAGTATCCACTCAAATAAAATCTTTGTGATACCGCCTTTAGCCGCTACCGCGGACTTAAAACAAGATAAGAGGAAATTATCCCACAAGTCATATGAATATAAGTAATAGAAGGCTAGTACGAGTGGTATCATACATCCAAATATCCATGAAAATAATCTGTTTAAAGACTTACTTTCATTAGAAAAGATGCCCAAAAAAAGAAAGAAAACAAGATTATAAAATACAAAAATAATACCTACGTTCTGTTTCATCAATACTACAAGCCCAGCAAAAATGCCGGAAAGGAAAAAGAATCTAGTCTTATCGAGCTTTAACGATTCCATAAAATAGTAAATACTTGTAAATAAAAAGACATTCATGAAATACACATAATCATAAAAAATAATGTCTATAGCTCCAGAGTGTCCATAAATCAGTGATATAATGCTGATTAAAAAAGAAATATGCTTTGAAAACAGAAAACGAAAAATTTTAAACAGAGTCAGGGCCTCTAAAGTGCAAACAATAACACCTAAATATCGTAAAACAATAAGATTGTAGCCGAATAATTTAGTAACTAAAGCGATTATATGAGCATATAGGGGCGGAAATAAAAGAGAAAAATCTTTATATGGTAAATCTCCATGATTTATTCTCCAGGCATATTCGGTATACCAACCCTCAGAAATTGGAAAACCTTTTGTAGAAAAATACACTACATACATAAATGTTAAAAGGCAGGTTGCAGCAAGAAAAAACAGATTAGAATTTGAAATAACCCTACAATGCCTAGCCAACTTTGCATTAAATTTTTCTGCAATCATGTCAAACCCCCTCAACTAAAAAATAACATAACAAGAAAATGGTAGAATAATAGACTAAATAAACATACGAAATATCTACTAAGCCTTTAGTAACAACTTAAAAAACCGAGGAAGGCGACATTAGTTTTAAAAATTTAAACGTTTTTCCTCAATAACCAGAGGCCTATGCATAACTCTAGTATTAATGCTCATTACATATTCACCTAATAGGCCCAAAAAGATAAGCTGCACTCCTCCAAGGAAAAACATACCAATTAGCAGAGGCGCCGTACCCATAGGAAAGCGATCCCACCAAATCAATTTTGCGACAAAATATAAAACAGCAAAAAGGATATCTAATAAAGCGATTATGAAGCCAAGAAAAGACGCCATTCTTAAGCCGACCTTGGTATAAGAGGTAAAACTTAGCATAGCAGCATCATAGAGAGTATACCAGTTATTATGCGTCTTTCCGGCTCTTCGCTTCGCTTGGGTATATGGTATATCTTTACGAAGAGCTCCCAATTCAGCTACAATCCCTCTTAAAAAAGGAGTTGGGTCATCCAGAGATTTTAAAACATCAACAAAGCTCTTATCATAAAGTCCAGTGCCAGTGAAGTGTTCTATTTGTTCTACCGAAGACATTTTCTTTATTGTTTTGTAATAACACGTGCGAAGGAATCGCATGACTTTATTTTCTACACTTTGCGTTTTAATAGCGCTTACAATCTTATATCCTTTTTCCCATTCAGCAACAAAACGATGAATTAAACTGACCGGATCCTGAAAATCGCAGCACATACTAATTGTGCAGTCTCCTGTAGTCTGACACATCCCATAATAGGGAGAGTTAAATTGGCCAAAATTTTTAGCGTTAAAAATTGCTTTTATTTTTTTATTTCTCCCACAGAGTTTCTCAAGTTTTTCTCTGGTACCATCAGTCGAAGAATTATCAATAAAAACGATTTCATAATCATATGATGGCAAATAATTGGCAAATTCATCTATTATAGCCTCACTAATTGGAATAACATTATCACTTTCATTAAAACAAGGAATTAAAACACTGATTTTCTTCATAAAATATAATTCTCCCCTATTTAAATGTCCAAAACTTATTCAACAGGAAATTAAGCGGTACTGTAATTAATAAAATTAAAAGTGGTGCTATACGATCAGAGATATGTAACCATTCAACCATGATAAATAATAGAAAACTACCAATTAAAAAGGAAAAACCATAAGATATATAAGTTCTTAACAAGGCGTTTAACCACGTCTGTTCATTTTTAAAAACGTACCGATTATTCCAGAAAAAGGCATTAAATACACTTATCATCCAGGAAAATACATTAGAAACTAAATAATGAAATTCTAAAAATAAAAATAGATAGTAAGTTCCCAAACCTATAAATGTATTTGAAACACCTACAATGGCAAATTTAATAAATTGAAGTAAACTGCCTTTGATTTTTTTTATTTTCACAATTCATACCCTTCATAGCCTTATACCATTCTATCGTTTTCTTTATACCCGTTTGAAAATTAGTCGTAGGACTCCAATTTAAATCTTCTTTTAATGAAGTGATATCTGCTTCCAAATGCATGGCTTGATCAGGAAGATACGGAATTTCACCAATCCCCAATTCTGCAGAAGAATTTATTGCATCCCTTATAGCATACATGAACTCTTTTAAAGGATGTGGCTCGCCACTACCCAACACATAAACAGCGCCATCCTTTCCTTTTGTAGCCATCCTAAAAAAGGCTTCCGCTGCATCTTCTGCGAAAAGATAATCCCAAATTTGTTCGCCTTTTGTTAAGGAAGGGCGTTCATTATTTAATAGCTTGTCTATCACAACACTAATTAATGTTTTCTTTGCATCATGCGGACCATACGTACTGACAACACGAGGCCAAATTTGTTTGATGCCAAATTCATGACAGAGGAAACGCGTCATTTGGCCAGCACAAAGTTTAGCCATACCATAACCACTAATAGGATTTACCGGAGTATCAGGGCGTAAGACTCCATTAACTCTTCCAAATTCTGCTTGGCTTCCAGCTCCTATAAACACTTTCACTCCAAGCGCACTAGATGCTTTTACAGCATCCAGTGCGTATTTAATATTATCGAGCTGAAGATACATATTTAAGCGGTTACTATTGACCTGTGTTCCTAGCCAAGCAAAATGATAAAAAACGTCTATTTTCTCATGAATCAGTTCAGGCAATTCGTTTATATTTTCTAGATTGCAATCAATTTTATGCAGCAAAGGATTATTTAAAATTTGCTTATTTCTTTGCGATCCAACATGGCACACGACATATACATTGATACCATTTTCTACAAGTTTATTAAGCAGCGCAGAGCCTAAAACACCTGTGGCTCCTGTAAGAACAGCAGTTTTAAATTTAAAATCCATTTGAAAAAAAGACTCCTCTTTATTCCTTGTCAAAGTGAATTTTGTCATATTCTTCACGATTTAAAAATGGTGCCATATCATCCAATGTAGGAGAAACTATACGACCATCAGGAAGCACTTTAGAAGAAGATTTTGGTATAAAATTCTGATTCGGATCTACCATTACTTCACAAATACATGGTCCATGGTGATTTAGTACTTTATCAATAATTTCTTTCGAGTGCGGTTCATCAGGAATATTGAAATATTCTACTCCAAAAGCTTCAGCAACCTTTGCAAAATCCGGGAAGCAAATTCCGCTTTGTGAATCGATCCCAATGAAAGGAGGTTTAAACAAATTTCTCTGAGTTTGGCGCATCGACAAATATCCATTATTATTAATAATAAAAACTTTAATATCCAGTTTATTATAGGCTACAGTGGCCAACTCTTGTAAATTCATCATAAAGCTACCATCACCATCTAAGCAAACGGTTCGCCGCGAATTGTCAGATACAGCTACTCCGACAGCTGCAGGAAACCCATATCCCATTGCAGCACAACCTGAATTCGTAAACATCCGTTGCCCTTGCTTTATTTTGCAAGCTTGAAATGTAATTACGCAAGCGCTCCCATTCCCGCAAATAATTCTATCTTCACTTGTTAATTCGCCAAATAACTTATCAATAAATACGTATGGATTGATAGGACTGTTATCAGTATGATGATATTCTGGTAAAGTAGCAGGATATTTATTGACAAGTTCCTTACACCACTTAACCCATTTTTTATGAGAATCTTCCGGCATGTATTCAATTTTCAACATTTCGCCAATCAAATCTTTAACATCCGCGTTGACTGGCATATCAATTTTTAAAGTAGGTTTCGCCAATTCTCGTTTATCGATATCAACAATAATTTTATAAGCATTTTTGGCAAAATCAAAATGATTATATCCTATCATCCTGATATTTAATCGACATCCCAAGCTTAATAAAACATCACAATTTTGAACAGCAAAGTTACCCGAGCGAGTTCCTACTGTTCCTGGCATACCAGCAAAATAAGGATTATCAAAAGCAACAAGGTCATTGGCATTCCACGCTGTAACTACCGGGATTTGCAATTTATTAATTAAATCCAAGAGATCATTTTCTGCTTTTCCTAGGTGAATACCAGTGCCAACCAGAATCAACGGAGCTTTTGCATCCTTAATTTTTGAAAGGATTTCTGCTGCTATACCGCCCAAATCTGAGTTTACTTTCCATGGTTTCTCCGCACTAGGATCAAAGTGAATCAAATCATCTGTTTCTACCGAAGCGCCTTGTATATCCAAAGGAATATCGAGCCAAACAGGGCCGCCTCTCCCATCTTTAGCTAAAAATAATGCCTTTTCCAGATGATAAGCAATTTCTTGCGCATTAGTTACCATTACAGCATATTTAGTCATATTTTGCACAGAATGGATAATATCGAATTCCTGATCTCCTAATTGTCTGAGATTTAATTCAGGACAAGACCAAATAGTAGTTTCTCTTTTAACTTGCCCAGAAAGTACAAACATCGGAATAGAGTCTTGCCAGGCACCCATTACACCAGTAATAGCGTTAGTACCACCAGGCCCACTTGTCACACAAACTGCAGCAATTGTTCCTGTGATTCTATTATAAGCTTCTGCAGAAAATGAACATGCCTGCTCATTATGATTAAAGATGCAGTGCATTTTTTCTTCGTGCCCTAATGCATCATCTAAGTGCATTGCTCCGCCACCTGTAATCATAAAACAGTCTGTAATATCATGATTGACCAAAAACTTAGCAATATATTTTGCAACTTTAATTTTCATTTTTCTTCTCCTCTCAGCAAAGGTATGATTTTTTCAACAGAATCAATAATTCCCACCGTATGAGGATAATTGATACTATCATACTCTTTAAAGCCAAACCCATACAAAACACCGATAAAGTCAATTTTCAAATTTTGGGCACCAGTCAAATCATTCACTGTATCCCCAACCATTACAATTTTTCTCAATTCTGAGACGCCACTTTTTGATATTGCTTTCTGAATGATATCACTTTTGTTTAGTTTCCCTTCAAAATCCGCACCACAGACAATATTCATGAATTTATTCAAACCAAAGTGATCAATGATTGAATTAGCATAATCCTGACGTTTATAAGTAGCAACTACTTGCTTTACCCCCATCTGTGTTATTTTATTTAAAGTGGTGTCCAAATGAGGATATTTTTTAGCTTTAAATAAATCTTTAAATTTATAGTAATTTCTAAAATCATCAGCCATTGCCATCGCCTCTTCTCTTTTTACTTTAAACACACGTTGAAAAGAGTCTTGTATGGGTGGTCCGATAAAAGTCTTCATTACATCTTCCGAAGGAATATCTAATGAATGTTTCCTAATTGAATAAATTGCGGAGGAAATTATTCCTTCCGAAGTATCTAGAAGAGTGCCATCCACATCCCAGATTAGTAATTCGTATTTACTTTTCATCTTTCTTTTCTTTCTTATTATAGTGGGATCGAGTAATAAATTGAGCGTCTATTTTTTTTCTATTTTTTTCTAGGAATTCTCTGACGTACGTATTTAAGTAATCTGCTTTTTCTTTTACATAACTATATTCTCTACTAATCTCGAAATAATTATCTCGACGTTTAGAATATCCATCAAAACCAGCTAAAAAGACTTTTTTTACTTTAAAATTAATCATAGCTTTAAGCAGCATTACTAAAGAGTTATCAGCTATCTCCGTGTCTTTATCGATGAGATTTTCATAATTCAAGACATAAGTGAAAGCACCATTTGTTTTGTAAACATTTGATGTAGCTATAATAGCCACATCTTTATTTACACTTTCATCCAGAGTATTCATCAGTTCTGTATATCTCTTTGAATTTGTTAAAAAAATGGCCTGAACCAAAGTATCCTTTGGAACATAATTTACGGATATCACTAAAGGTTCATTTTCATCAATATATCTGTCGACGCGTTTTTTTTGTCTCTTAATACTATTTCCAGGGCCAAGCAGAAGAATATTCTTACCTTTCAATATCTTAGTCAACTTTTTGACTGAATCTCTGTCATCACACCGGATGCTCTGATACTCCAAATACATTTGCTCTGCATAATCTTTGTCATAAAGCAATTTCTTTTCATTTTTAAGGGATTCAAGAAGCTCCATAATCTGCTTAACTGAAAGAGTCTTTTTATCCAAATAATATGAAACATAATTCGGATGACATTTTGTTTCAGCAGAAATATAGAATTTCATATTATATCCCCAGTATTGCTTATGATATATATCCATAATTACATTATCAATTGCTTCCAAAACTTGGTTAATGTCGTAATGTTTGCTATATTTTTGATTCATATACATCATAAGTAATTCTAATGCTGCGTTTCCAGCACTTTTACCCATTGCGTAGAGGGTCCCATCAACAAGAAGATTTCTCTTGCTATCATAGTTTAAAAATGCCATGGCATTAGCAAAGGCAAGTTGAAAATTATTATGAGCATGAAAGCCAATTTTAACCTTTGGTTCTATATATTTATCTAAGATACTATAAATATGATAAATTTGATCAGCTTCTGTGAGTCCGTAAGTGTCTACCATAGATGTGGCATACGGCATAACAGAATTAACAAGCTTAGAATATTCCTTTAATTTCTCATCAGTATACGTGGTTACTGATACCATTTGAGCAAAAACGATATAGCCGAGATCCTTTAATTGTTTACAAAACGCAAGTGCATCGTACATAAGATGTTCTTTGAAAATGACTCGGATTCCATCGATAAAAGTATCTTTACAAGGCTGAATATGATCAATACTACAGGTCCCATAGTCAATCATGGCTAAGACAGTTGAATTCCCCTTATTCAGTCCTCCAAAAATTTTATTAATAGCCTGCGTATTAGGCATAATAGTCCGGTTAATATCAAATTTGCGCCGATCATCAAGAAAACCAACTTCAATATATTCAACACCTGAACTAACTAACCGCTTAAAGATTTCAACAATCTTATCATGGCCAAATTCCCAATCATTGACATAACCGCCATCCCTTAATGTACAATCCAACAATTCTCTTTTTGCCATGAGTTAAAACCTCTTTTCTTAATATAATACTAAACTTAAATTAGAGCGTATCATTTAGTACTTAAGAATGAAAGAATTTGATTTTTCATGCATCTATCTATATTATTACTATTTTTCTTATATTCCTTGGCCCATTCCACAGTTTTAGCTATGGCAGTTTCAATATGCCATTTAGGGGTCCACGCAAAAGTCTTTTTAAGCTTTGAACTGTCTAATTTAAGAAACCCAGCTTCGTGAGGAGCACCTGATACAGCCTCACTTATCCATGAAAGTCCATCTCCCCAACTATTACAGAACAATGTAACAAGATCACCTGTTGTCACACAGTCACAATCGTCAGGGCCCACATTATAGGCTCCTGCAAATTTAATATTTTTATACTGAGCCTCACAAATCATCAAATAGGCATAAAGAGGTTCTAACACATGCTGATACGGCCTTGTAGAATATGGATTTCTCACTTCAATAGGTTTCCCTGCATAGGCAGCCCTGATACAATCAGGAATGATTCTATTTTCTGCAAAATCACCTCCACCAATTACATTACCAGCCCGGGCCGTTGAAATCGCTGTACCTTGGCTTGAGAAAAAGCTTTTTTGATAGCTATGAGTAACAAGTTCAGAACAACTTTTACTGTTTGAATAAGGATCATAACCGTCAAGGGGATCTATTTCACGATATCCCCACGCCCATTCATTGTTTTGATACACCTTATCCGTCGTTACGTTTAAAAATGACTTAACATACCCAGCCTGCCTTACGCATTCAAGGATATTCACTGTTCCCATTACATTGGTCGAATACGTCACAACCGGATTCCGATAACTCTCCAACACAATCGGCTGTGCGGCGAGATGCATTACAATTTCCGGGTGAGCCTCTTCAAAAACTTTAGAAAGCTTATCTAAATCCCGGATATCACCTATTACGGAATTCATACCCGCTTCTGCGCCTGAAAGACGGAAAACCTTTCCGCCTTCCTCCGTTGGCGATTCCAATGCATAGCCCGTAACTTCAGCGCCAGCCATTTCTAAAATTTTACAAAGCCACGTTCCTTTAAAACCGGTATGTCCGGTTATGAAAACCCTTTTATTTTTAAAGAACTCTAAATCTATTCCCATAATTTCCACGGCGCCTTTCCTTCAGCCCACATTTTCTCAAGCTGCATCTTGTCCCGCTGTGTATCCATACATTGCCAAAAACCATCATGATGAAAGGCCATTAATTGACCTTCTTCGGCCACTTTTTCCAACGGATATTGTTCAAAGACAGTGTCATCGCCTTCAATAAAGTCAAAAATCTTAGGTTCTAATACCATGAAACCACCATTAATAACGGCACCATCTTTTTCTTTCTTTTCCCGGAAGGAGGTTATCACATTTTCCTGATTAACACCAAGCACGCCAAAACGTTGGCCCACATTGACTGCAGTTAAAGTTGCAATTTTACCATTTTTCTTATGAAAATCAACTAATTTTCTTACATCTACATTACAGACTCCATCACCATAGGTCAGCATGAAAGTTTCATCATCAATGTAATCTTTAATTCGCTTAATCCGTCCTCCTGTCATCGTATTATAACCGGTATCTACAACAGTAACCTTCCATGGTTCCGATGAACTATTATGGACGATTACATCTTTCTTTCCCCGTGTAAAATCAAAGGTAATATCCGATGTATGAAGGAAATAATCAGCAAAATATTCTTTAATTACATGCTGTTTATAGCCTGCACAAATTACAAATTCATTGAACCCGTAGTGAGAATAAATCTTCATAATGTGCCAAAGAATTGGCTGCCCACCAATTTCAATCATGGGCTTCGGTTTAAACTGACTTTCTTCACTGATTCTTGTACCAAATCCACCTGCTAAAATTACGACCTTCATTTAATTTCCTCCATATAGCTCTAGTTTTTCTAACCTTATTTTAATAAAAATTTGGCTAATTGTAAAATGAAGTTGGGCACCCCTAAAGGGTCCATTTTGGGAATATAAAAAGGCCCATAATGAAGCATCCTCTGTTAGAATATAGCTACCAGACCAAATCCTAGGAGGAATGATACTATGGGCATCACATGTTCTACCACAAATGGGCACAAAAAGGGAAAACATCTTTCGTACGAGGATCGGATGCTCATCCAAATTCGCCTGAAAGATGGGTATTCCTTAAGAGCCATTGCCAGAGAGTTTACTTTTTCTCCAATTGCCATATCCAATGAAACCAAGCGCGGATCCACACTGCTTTATAACGGCACCAAAAGACGGTATAAAGCCTCCAGGGGGCAGAAGGTCTACGAAGAGAACAGAAAGGCCTCCTGCCATCATTACAGCTACCTTGATAAGAAGGCTTTCATCGAGCTTGTTGAAAAGAAGTTCTGTTCCACAGGGCGGTCCCTTGATGTCTGCGTGGGCAATGCTCTTGTATCAGGAACCACAATCTGCCCATGAAACTGCGCAGAAAAACGAAGAAACATCTGCTTCGTCTGAACAAGCGAAAACTTGACCGGAGTATTGAAGCAAGGCCTAAAGAAGTCGAGGAACGAAAGGAATTCGGCCATTGGGAATGTGATCTAGTTATTGGCGCAAAGTCCGGCCAAAATGAGGCCCTTCTTACTCTTTTGGAGCGTAAGACCAGGGAGTTCATGATTGTTAAGCTGCCAGACAAATCCGCTAAAAGCGTTATGGCTGCCTTCGAAACGCTCTTGGATGAATACAGCGAACACTTCGGAGCGGTCTTCAAAACAATTACGGCGGACAATGGTTCAGAGTTTGCAGGCCTTTCAAACCTCGAAAAAGCTGCAGAGACCCTCTATACTATGCGCATTCCTACACCTCGTGCGATAAAGGCTCCGTAGAGTGCCTCAACGGGCTTATCCGACGTTTCATCCCTAAAGGGAAGCGGATTGACTCCTACACAGCAGAAGACATCTTAGAAATTGAGCTGTGGTGCAACAGCCTTCCTCGAAAGATTCTCGGCTGCCATAGTCGAGAAGAGATATTTTCAGAAGAACTAGATAAAATCTATAGTCTGGGTGTAGTTTAAGCAGAGCTAGAAAAGTGTCCAACTTGTTATTGCAATTTAGCTTAATAAAATTTTTTCCAATTTATTTAAAGCTTGATTCGTAAAATAACCATTTATCAATTTCTGCTGAATATTCCTCACGTTTGAAAGCATCTTTAAATAATCCCCATTCGATAATTGATTGATAAAAGGTCGAACTTGATGCAAACTTTCGACAACAATACCAACATTTTCATTTTGTACAAACTCTGCCATAGCTGATTGGCTCCAAACAATTACTGGGAGTCCAGAGGCCAGATATAATGATAGTTTATGAGGATTATTGAATTTTAAATAATGTCCTAACGGACCATCACAAGTATCTAAAGAGGACCCATCCCACACTAAGCCAAAATTTCCTTCCAAATGGTAAGGCAAATCATCAGCATCAAAACTGCCATGATAAAAGATACTTTTATCATAAATAAGCTTATCAGGACAATTAATACCATAAAGGTCAAATTGCAAATGTAAGGATGAAGTAGGAATTTTTGTGAGAAATTTACTTTTCCCTAGATTACCAGCAAATACAATTCTATTTCCTAATTTTCTATCGAACTTAGGTATTTCTTTATTTATAATATAATCAAATAGTCCTAATTCTACAACGGGGACAATAAGCCCATGATGGCGCAGCTCTTCTGTCATTTTATGGTTGTGCAGAATAATGGCTTTTGTACTATTCATCAATGATATTTCTCTTCGAATTGCATGTTCATCCCCATAACGCAACGTTTCAATATCATGAACAAACAAAACAGATTTATGATGCCATATAAAGTTCTCAATAAGCCAATTATATATTCTGTTATAGTAAGATGGGTATTGAATAATAATCGGAGCATGTGGAAAACTGGAAAGTAACTTATGGATCGTAGACAAAGAATCAAGCGATAACAGAAAGATTGCTTTATCAAAATATCCAGTAAAAGCTTGTTGTTTTATTTCAAAAACCTGCTTGTATCTCCCATCGAATATACTTTCTACATCGGAACGTGCCTTGCTGCCCGCGTGTCTTTGCTTAATTAAATTTTCACCTATATAAAATATATCATCTGTCATTAGTATATCCCTTTCACAAAATCAACTCGGCCATAACAAGAGCGTTCTTGATTACGTCATCCATATCATAATACTTATATTCCGCAAGGCGGCCACCGAAAATGACGTTTTGTTCATTTTCAGCGAGGTTGGCGTATTTTGCATAAAGGGCTTGATTCTTTTCGTTATTCACCGGATAATACGCTTCCTGGCCCGGCTGCCAATCTGTGGGATATTCTTTCGTCACATAGGTTACGGGCTGGGTACCAAATTCGAAGTGTTTATGTTCGATGATTCGAGTCCAGGGCGTTTCGTGGTCCGTATAGTTCATGACGGCTACACCCTGATGATTTTCTTCTTCGAGGCGCTCCGTTTCAAAACGCAGGCCGCGGTATTCCAAGGGGCCCAATTTGTAACCAAAGTATTCGTCAATGGGGCCGGTATAGACAATCTTTTTCGCGATATCTTTGTATTCGTCGCGGTGCTTCAGATAATCCACACCGATACGGACTTCGATACCAGCAAGAAGGCCTTTGATAAGCTTATTGTAGCCACCCACGGGAATGCCCTGATAGCGGTCGTTGAAATAGTTATTATCAAAGGTGTAACGAACGGGGAGACGTTTAATGATGAATGCTGGCAGCTCCGTGCAGCTCCGTCCCCACTGTTTTTCCGTATAACCTTTGATGAGCTTCGTATAAATGTCCGTCCCGATAAGGGAAATGGCTTGTTCTTCGAGATTTTTGGGTTCCGTGATGCCTGCTTCGGCGCGCTGCTGGGCAATCTTTTCGGCCGCTTCCTTAGGTGTTACAACGCCCCACATTTTCGTAAAGGTATTCATGTTAAAGGGTAAATTGTAGAGCTCGCCTTTATAGTTTGCAACGGGAGAATTGACGTAGTTATTAAATTCAACAAACTGATTCACGTAGTCCCAGACTTTTTTGTTCGACGTGTGAAAAATATGGGCGCCATAGGTATGGATGTTAATGCCATCCTTGTTCTCACAGTAAATATTACCGCCAACATGGGGACGGCGTTCGAGGACAAGGCAGGATTTTTCTTTTTTATGCATTTCATGAGCAAAGACGCTGCCAAAAAGGCCGGAACCAACAATCAGATAGTCGTACATAAATTAATCCTCCTACTGAGCAGAATTACTTAATGAGCAAGATTGAATATATAAAAGACCTAACACCACTCCCATTGGCCCTCCATTAAATGAATTACTGAAACCCGCAGCAAGAAGTGTAATTAAACAACCGACTAGCATGAAGCACTTTGGATTACGAATCCAAGTTTTGTCCTTGATCAATCGTCTGAACATATAAACAAAGGGCAGAAGAAATAAAAGAAGTCCGGGTATTCCTGAGGAAGCAGCTATATCAGCATACAAATTAAGTGCAGGAAAACCACTTTTTAAAGCACCATTTTGGTACATATATCGACTCCAATTACGAACTTCGTTATTCGTGAATGAAAATTCAGGAAGCCTGTCGTTAATATAAGCGGATGTAAGACCTTTTCCAACGCCAGTAATAGGAAAATCACTGACAACATACAAATGTGCTATTAAATTGCCCAAACGAGCCGAATTAGATCGCATATTTTTATTGCCAACACTTATAATATTTTGATTAACGTAGCTTCCTAGACTGGATTCTTGTTTGCGAATCTTAATCCCAGTTGGATTAAACAAATTAATCAACAAACCAATTCCCATAATTATCAAGATTAATCCAGATCGTTTAATAAAATATCTATTCCAGCTTAATAATGTGATGCCCATTAAAATAACAGATTCAAGGACTGTCAATATAATAGCTGTTCTCGAATTCGTAGCAGCAATCATAAGAGAAAAAAGTAATAGCAAAAGAGGTGAAAACATTTTTACTTTTTTTTCAAAAAAATAACTCCAAAGAAATGGGATATAAAAAATAGCATAATATCCAAAATACGAAGGTTCTGGCATAATACTTCTAAGTTGCCCCTTCCATAGTAGTGGTGGCCACCAATTATGACTCGAAGCAACATCATAAAAAAATGGATTAATTAAGATTAGAATGGTTTTAGCCCAATCTAAATGAAACTTTAACCAAGCAAGTTCCACCAAAGAGTAGGAGCACATTAGCACAACCATACATAAAATAGGCTTTCGAATATCGTAAAAGGCTCTTTCGAAATTATTTTCGTAAAGATGCATAATAGTCATGACTACATAGAAAGTGGTATTACCAGTCAAAATAATTTCTTTAGAAAAGCGTAAAAATTGCCATACTTTGTTAAGAAAAATGGGGTTAACTGAAATTTCCCTTTCCAATAGATAGGTATAGATTCCAGCAATCTTCGTTGATTTGTCTATGAGAAGATAGTGAGGATATTGATAATAAATAATTCCCAAAGCAAGACACATCAGCTGCCAAAGAGAAAAAATAAATAAAAAGCGTATAAGTATCTTTTGGGTTTTACAATTATACTTAAAGCATTCATAAATATATAAAATAATTCCTAATAAAAGAAAGTATTGAGATATATTTTTTCCTATTGCAGATATTGTAATTCGCTTCGTAACATTTTCCAAAGGGAGTGTAAATACATAAAGCAAAAAAATATACCTTTCCAGCTCCCTGATCAGAGGCGTAGATTTTTGATAAAGTAGTTGGTCCATAAAAATATATCCTTCCATTACTAAATAAATAAAATGTTATCCGTTCTTATGCAATGCACTGCTCCGTAGCTTTTTAACAAGCATAAAGACCATAGAATCACGAAGCAATAATAATATTGAAGAATAAATTAGGAATCCCATTAGAATTAGATGTACGGTATATATGGGAGCGGGGGCAAAATGTCTTCCCAAGAAACAAATTCCTGCAAGCATAAAACTTCCAGCAATCCAGTATTTTATTGAAAGTTTTAGAACGTTCCCAAATGAAAAAACATGACGCACGAAATAAAATTGCACAAAGGTTACAACAAGTTCAGCAATAATGGAGGCTATTGCTGCACCTACAGCTCCATTTCTTTTAATCAGCATAGCATTTAAGAAACAATTAACAATTGCACCGCAAACAACAGAAACAGTCAAATGATTTTGCTGATTCGTTGGCAATAAATACTGAATTCCCGTAACATTGCTTAATGCTATGGCAATGGTAAGCACAGAGAGAATTTGTATCAAAGAAACTACATTTGCATACCCAGGTCCAAAAAACCAGGGAACAAAGTTTTGAGCAATTCCCATAAGACCAAAACACATTGGTATAGTGATAAACCAAACAAATTGGTAAGATTGGAACATGAGCTTTTTTATCTCATCATATTTTTGTTTGGCAAAAGAATGCGCTACACGAGGAAGTACAACTGTGCCAAGAGATGTAACCACCGTAAGGGAAAGCTTCACAACTTTTTCAGCCTGTTCGTAATAACCGTTTTCGAAAGAAGACCCGGTAATCAGCCCAATCATCGTCTTATCAAGTACGGTGTATATTTGGATTGCAATTTGTGGTAAAAAAAGCTCTATAATGACTCTTAAATTTCGGAACGGGCGAAGCGCACCCAAAGGTACATGTATTAAATATTGAGGAAGAAAGAACCAAATCGATATGCCAGATAAAATATTCATTATCCCTATTAAAAGAACATATTTACTTACGTCACTTGACTCTTTTACTAATAAAAAAATCAGTCCAATATTTATAATTTTAATAACAAAATTTCGAAATACGATCTTCCCAAACTCTTCAAGACCTTGAAAAAACCATGATATATCAAATAAAACAGCAACAATATTCAATGCCTGAATCCAGTATATTAGCCGGTCTCCAACTGAAAATCTAATAATTGAATAATAGGCAACAAGATTGATTCCAACTAAGATAAATCTAAGAAGAACGATTTCAAAAAATGTCCTGCTTTGGAGATAAGGATCATCACGATGATAAGCAATTTCACGCTGTCCGTAATTAGCCAGCCCCAGCGTCGAAAAGAGTATGAAGTAGGAAACAATAGAGGTCGTATAACTATATATTCCTATTCCATCAGGGCCTAAGACACGTGAAAGATAAGGTGTCGTAATGAAAGGTGTTAATAGAGTTAAGAGCTGATAGCTCACATTGTATAGATAGTTTCGTGAAATACTTTTAGCCATAACATCTCCAACCCCTTATCATTTGAAAAGGGATAAATGAAATATTCGTTTTTTAATTTGCTAAGTAAATTGACTCGATTATGCTAAATAAACGCAGAAATATTACCAATAAAAATAGTGCCAAGGATTCGCAGCGAACCGGTAGAACCCATTCTCTTACGTTTCAGGCACCATTTTGAAAATTTATTTAGCAGGAATTAAGAATCAATTTTGCAGCAATTTGTGAAAGTAATGTAACATATAGAAATATTATATCATAAAAAGGGCTCCTTTGGGGGATTTTCGCCGCATTTCTTCACTTTTTCAGCATCGCCTTATATGATGGATAGCAGTCCAAAAATCTCATAATAGATAGACAAAAAGAGCCACAAAGCAGCATGCTTCATAGCTCTTATGTTCATTATTCCATTTTAGAGACAAAGTCCTTGAGATAAGCGGCAAAGTCATCTTTCAGGTCTTTGCGGCGCAGGCCATAGTCGACAATGGCTATAAGATAGCCCATTTTATCACCGACGTTATAGAAGTGGCCTTTCATGTTGTAGGCGTACATGGGCTCGTTATGGCTCATGGCGCGCAGGGCATCGGTCAACTGGATCTGTCCGTTAAGGCCGTTTGGCGTGAGTTCCAGGTAATCAAAGACGTCAGGCGTAATGATATAGCGCCCAAAGACGGCCTGATGGCTGGGGGCATTTTCAGCAACCGGTTTTTCCGTGATGTCATGGACGCGGATGAGGTCGGAATGAGTTTCATCCCTTTCACCTGAAACGATGCCGTATTTGGAGACATCCCCTGCCCCAACCTTGCAGCAGCCAAGGATGGTCGATTGGGTAGTTTCAAACTGGTGCAGGAGCTGGGAAAGGCCCGTTTCTTCGTCGTTTAGGATGATATCGTCAGGAAGGGCGACGATGAAGGGCTCTCCGTCGATGAAGTCCTTGGCGCACAAAATGGCGTCACCGAGGCCGTGCTGCTGCTTTTGGCGGATGTAGTGAAAATTCACTTTGGAGATATCGCGGATTTCTTTCAAAAGGGCGGTCTTACCGGACTGGAAGAGCTGGTCCTCCAGTTCCGGGGAGGAATCAAAGTGGTCCTCGACGGCGCGTTTGGCTTGGCCGCTGATGAGGAGGATTTCCTCGATGCCGCTTTTGGTGATTTCTTCAATGACAAAATGGATGGCGGGAATATCGACAATAGGCAGCATGGCCTTGGGCATCGTCTTTGTTTCAGGAAGAAAGGACGTACCAAAGCCTGCGACGGGGACTACGGCTTTACGAACGATGGATGATGGCATGATGAGCTTCCTTTCGAGGTTATGATGGAGATATTATAACATGGGGGGAGCTTCTTGTCATAGAATTGGCTCCCCCCCATGTTAATACTCGGAGCAAAAATCGCTCCGATTCGCTGCAGTTACGTGTCTTTCTTGCTTGAGAAAAGATTCTTATGAGAGCAAGAAAGTCTTGACGATTCGTAAGAAGTTCCGTACCACAATCTTATTTCTAAGACGCCCGAAATATGCCTTCGTCGATCCCTTTTGAGTCAGCCCAAAAATCGGGCTGATTTGATGAAGTGTGTGAGGCCACTTTTTAAAAAGGTTTTGTGGAAACAATGGCCTCATGGCCTATCGTACGATGGACCGTCCCACGTTTGGGGGTAGCTTACGCCTGGGCGCTTCCTTTCCTAACCATGTGTCGTCACTTCCAGCGCCCAGCTTATCAAAGCGGAAGCTTTTTGCAATCTTCAGTCCATATGGACCCATCTACTTTGTCGCCCGCGCACCCAACCTCCTCAACGTACTGGCCTCTGGCCGCAAGGAAACTCACGCGTCGCCAATTTATTTTTGGTGGCGCCGCTTCGGAGAACCTCCACGCAACAGCTCCCGCGACGCTGCGCTAGCGGATTGCTGGCGACTCAGATCCACCGTCGTCGCTGAGGCCGGGGTCTCCTCGCAATTGGGCCCATCCGAGCCAAATTTACAAAAAAGCAAATGGAAGGTAATAAACGAAGGGAAAAGGAGGGGAATGGGACTGATTTAAAGGTGCTGTGAGTTTATGAGTGGTGAGTTGTGAGAAAAACCACGAAGGTGCGGGACCAAACAGACTCTCTTCTTTTTCCCTTTTCACCGCCAGCTGGTGATTTTCCTTGACAATCAGGGAAAAAGCGCCTATACTTACAAGGTACTAACAGTTTTGCTAGTCATGGCGCCATGGTCAAGCGGCTAAGACGTTGCCCTCTCAAGGCAAAATCACGAGTTCGATTCTCGTTGGCGCTACCAATTTGGAACAAGGCAGCTTCTGCTGCAGTTGAGACGCTCCTTGGGAGCGTCTTTTTTTTGTCTTGGAAAGGAGGGGCATGATGCGGGAAAAAGGGTTGGGACGGGTTTATGCAGTCCTTTTCATCCTGCTTTGGCTGATTTTTTTGGGTAGCCTTTTGACGGGCCTGATTCCTGTCAACGTCCAGCATCTTCTTATGGGCACACTCACGGACGAGGAAAAGACGGTCCTTACCGTCATTCGCCTGCCACGCTTTTGTTATGGGGCTCTCATTGGATCGGCCCTGGCAGCAAGCGGAGCCGCGCTTCAGGGAGTTTTTGGCAACCCTCTTGCAGACCCTGGACTTTTAGGTATTTCGAGCGGTGCTTCCCTGGGTGCTGTGCTTGTCCTTATCCTGAACCTAGCTGTCCTGTCACCGCTCATGGTCCCGTTGGGGGCTTTTATGGGCGCAGCCTTGATCTCTTTTTTTGTTGCCCTCTTGGGGCGCCGCTCCTTTAAGGCTTCCGTCACGTATCTTCTTTTGGGCGGCGTGGCAGTGAGCTTTTTTTGTGCGGCCCTTGTGTCAGGACTCCTTAGCTTTGCACCAGCGCCCATCATGCAGCAGTACTTCTTCTGGACCTTAGGGAGCCTCGGTACGGCTTCCCTCAAGGCATGGCCTCTTGCGGGGCTGATTCTTGTCCTTTTGCCCGGCGTCTTTATTTGGGGGCGGCCTCTGAATCTCTTATCTCTTGGTGGGGAGCAGGCAGCTGCCCTGGGACTTAATGTTGCGTTTTGGCGTAAGCTCATCCTTTTCTGGACGGCCCTTTTGACCAGCCTTGCTGTTTGTCTTGGCGGCAATATCGGTTTTGTTGGGCTCATCGTTCCCCATATGGGACGTTTTTTGAGCGGGGCCGACCACCATCGTCTCCTGCCTTTTGCCGCCCTGATTGGGGCTGTATTCCTCACGTTCTGTGACCTTATGGGGCGATGGATCCTTCCCGGCAGCGAGATCCGGACAGGAATCATAACTGCCCTTTTGGGCTCGCCCTATTTTCTCTATCTGCTTCATCAGAAGAAAGGGGCCTGATCCTTCTTTTTCTCTATGCCAAGTGCGGTGCCTGTGCTACAATAAAGAAAACTGGTTCTTACAGGATGATCCTTTTTCTGGAGGTTGATATGATGGAACGTTCAGTTTGGAAAAATCGTCTGGCATCCGCTGTCTTAGCAGGTGTCATGGGGCTTGGTCTTTCCTTTACAGCCCTTCCCATGCCTAGGGCCTATGCCGATGTGTTAGGTGCCATCCTTGCTGGGGTACAGGGCGTCGCGATTTATGGACAGGTTGATAAGGCCCTTAATTACTACAATAACACGGAAGAGGGACGGCAGAAACTTTTCTCGTCGTACAAGGAAAAATATGGCGTCAATTACGATGGTTATTTAAATGGTCAGCTTACGGACATGATGGGGCAGCTGACCAGCGCCATTGGGGCTGTAGATCCTACTATCCATCAAAAACCTTATCTTTATTTCATCAATAATGATAAATCTTTCAATGCGTTCTGCAGTATGGGCCATGTCATGAGCGTCAATACAGGGCTTTATTCCATGACGAGCAATCCTGATGAAATTGCCGTTGTCCTGCTTCATGAAATGGGGCATGGACAGAAGAACCATGTGGTCTCAAGTACGCGCAAAAAGATGCAGGTGGCCGTGGCAGCCGGCGTCGTAAGCGGCGCTGCGGGAAGCGGGATGGCGGATCTGGCCCTTAATATCCTTGTGAACCAGATTGATAATGTTCAGATTGGCAAAAGTGATGAATGGGAAGCTGATAACCTGGCACTGACCTATTTGCTTAACTCCAATTATAACCCGGGTGCGTCAGCCGCCATGTGGCAGCGAGTCATGGACCGGTCAAAGACGTATAAATCCAGTTTTGTTGGTGAAATCTTCTCGCCATCTGATCATCCGACCCATCAGCAGCGCCGCGATAATTATGCCAAGCGCCTGACTGATCTGTCCGGCGGCAACGTGACCATCGATGCGGATAAGGGCATGGTCAAAGTAGGGGGAAAGGATTTTGTCGCGCCTCATGCCTATGGCGATATGTCCGCAAAGGAACGCTCCTATTTTGTCATGGGCAACCTCGCCGCTGCTTTCCTGCATAAACAAAACCTTAAGGACGCTTCTTCTCAAGGCAGTACCGTATATTTGGGCAATCAGCCCATCATGGTCTCCGTAAATGGCGATCCAAGCGCGGCTGAACTTGCTCAGAAACTCAATGCAATCAAGAGCAGCAAGGAGAGCAAAGTCGCGTCTCGGGAGCTTAAGCTGCAGAAAAAAGCAGCCCCTAAAAAATAAAAGACGGTGAAAGGCCCTGTGCTTACGCGCAGGGCCTTTTTAGATGGCAGAATTGACGGAAGGGGAAGCTTATGCTAATATAAATGCGTGCACTTGCAAATAAATGCAGTGCTTCAAGAAACAGTCATCCAATTAAGGAGGGATATGAATGAGAAAAGAATTTGCTGTTAAACCCATTGCGCTTCCCCAGCCCGTCTTTATCATCGGAACCTATGACAAGGACGGGACGCCCAATGCGATGAACGCAGCTTGGGGCTGCCATAACGAAATGGACCAAATGATGTTTGCCCTCGCAAAAGGGCATAAGACGGTTAAGAATCTTTTGGAGACGAAAGCCTTTACTGTCAGCATGGGAACAGTGGAGCAGCTTGCTGCCTGTGACTATGTGGGCCTTGTAAGCGGCAGCAAGGAACCGCGGAAAGTGGAAAAGGCCGGCTTTCACGCGAAAAAAGCCCTTCACGTCAACGCCCCGTACTTTGAGGAACTGCCCATGACGCTTGAGTGCGAAGTCCTTTCCTATAACGAAGAAACGGAAATCCTTACAGGGCGGATTGTTGGCATTAGTGCTGATGAAAGCATCCTGACCGGGGGAAACATCGATCCAAAGAAACTGCGTCCTCTTGTCTTTGATATGGCTAACATGAAGTACCTTGTCGCCGAAGAGACGGTGGGAAATGCGTTTAGTGAGGGGAAGAAGTTATTTTAGTCAGCGCACAAATCGCGCTGATTTGATGGAGTTACGTGCTCCTATTGCCTTATAAAAATCTATGGTAACAATGGGACCATGACTTATCGTACGATGGACCGTCTCACGTTTGGGGATCGCTTACGCCTGGGCGCTTCCTTTCCTAACCATGTGTCATCACTTCCAGCGCCCAGCTTATGAAAGCGGAAGCTTTTTGCAATCTTCGGCCCATATGGGCCCATCTACTTTGCCGCCCGCGCCCCAACCTCCTCAACGTACCGGCCTCTGGCCGCAAGGAAACTCACGCGTCGCCGATTTGTTTTTGGCGGCGCCGCTTCGGAGAATCTTTGCGCAACAGCCCCCCGCGTCGCTGCGCTAGCAGATTGCTGGCGTCTCAGGTTTGCCGTCGCCGGTGGAATCGGAGGCTCTTTGCAATTGGACCCATCTGAACTGAATTTGCAAAAAGCAAGTTGTACGACGTCGTCGTCAGCCTGCAGTTTTTTTCCTAGCATCTGAACCAATCTGAGCCCCATTCGAATCATGTAAATAGAAGAAAGACCAGA
>OFMS01000477.1_pt1 | contig 40602 bp, 29 predicted proteins | sample 1541871 | NCBI WGS metagenome assembly OFMS01 (sample SAMN04209251, study PRJEB22552) | human gut metagenome | biome: gut; material: feces | host: Homo sapiens | place: USA: Oklahoma
TGATATGAAAGATTAAACTCCACTTGTGCAGAAGAGAATTCCACTGTATAAATGGATGGTAGAATTAAACTTTGCAATTTTCAGTGGAATCTTATGAAAAAGAAAATATGGAATAGGTGCAGAAAAAATGGTAGACTATAAAAAAGAGTTTTTGTAGGGGTGTAATAAATGTTAACGGATATGATGAAAGACGAATTGGTAAAAGGGTTAATTAATCTGTTTCATGAAAATTTATCAATGATTATTTTGTATGGATCTGTTGCAAGAAATGAAGCTACATCAGAAAGTGATATAGATATAGCAATCATCACTAAAAATGATATGAATGAAGAAATAAGAAATAAATTTATTTGCTGGTCAGCAGAGATGGATATACGTTATGATAAGATTTTTTCTATCATTGATATTAAAGAAGAAAATATGAAAAAGAGGGGGGAAGTGCTTCCATTTTATAAGAATGTACAAAAAGAGGGGGGTATTCTTTGGAAGGCAGCTTAAAAGAACTAGCACGATATTAGCACCTGTAGAGCAGAACATAATCTGTTTTACAGGTGCTTTTTTCAATTAATAAGGAACTGGTACTTTCGTCTCTTGTGAAAATGTCTAATTAAAAGACTAAAAAAAGACTAAAAAACTTTAAATTAAGTAATACTTTACAAACGATTAATTTTCTATTAACTAAATATTGACTTAAAATTACTTTGTGATATACTGAATTTATCAAATAAATAAAGCAATTGCACACTGGTTCCCATATTTTTACTGCACTCCCCAAGTATGCAGTACCCTCTCCCTGAAATATGGGAAGCAGCGTGCAATTGCTTTTTTATTAAGTGAAACCGGATAGATGGAGGGTGCTGGAAGGTTTTTACAGCTAAAATGGAGAAGAAAGGAAAGGTAGAGCAAAAACATGAGAAGGGTAGGAAAACAGATTGTTGCCATCACGCTGGCAGCAGCAATGATGGGGTCGCTGACACCGGAGGCATGCACATTTTTACAGAATGAGATTGTGTATGCGGCGGAAACAAATGAAGCGTCAGCACCAACAGTAACACGTACAGAACTGTACAAAAATGAGGACGCAAAAACAACAGAAACCATTGATTTTTCAGGATTGAAAGAAGAAGACTGGAATGGTGCAGGAAAAATTACTTTTGCATATGATGATTCCATCAAGGGTTCGTTGGGAAATGTGAATGAAGAGTATGAATTAACTGCAAAGGTAACACTGGATGAAGCATCCTATCAGTCGCTGGCTGCAGATAAAGCACATCTGAATATCCAGGGTGTAACAAAACTGGGATCAGATAGGGGATGGAACAACAGTACGGATTGCCAATGGCTGCAGCAGGATTCTTTTACGAAAGATGGGGAGAATTATTCAGCTGATCTGAAAGTAAAGTTTTCAGGAATAACACCGGATACATTGATGGATGTTGAATTCGTTCTTGTGGGAACCGGATTTAAGGGAACTGTGACATTTTCAAATGTAGTTCTCACAAATTTATCAAGCGATAAACAGGAACTGACCAAACAGGAGCCAACCGTTCTTTCTGATTTAAATGATGAATCCCAGGTAAATCTGTGGGCAGGTGAAACCGGATATCAGTATTTCCACGGTGGAACAAAAAATGCTGCTCCGGAACTTTCCTATGACGCAAATGGCGGAGACGGAAGATTAAAAGTAAGTCTGGATTATACAGCCAACTCCGGCGAATCATGGAGTGAGGCAAAAGTGAAATTCACACCCAAGACACCGGCTGATATCAGCAATTATAATCAGGTGAGTGTGGATTTGATTTATCCGGAAAGCAGTAATATTTCCAAGATAAAATTTTTCTCCAACAGCGGAATCAATAAAGATACCAGCATAGATTCGTCCGAGGCAGCAGATGCAGGAAACGGATATAAGAAAGTTACAGTTACTTTAGGATTTTCTCCGTCTGCCACACCAATGGATGATCTGACAATCGGACTTATCGGAGCCAACAGTTCCTTTGCAGGGGATGTTTATCTGGATAATCTGATACTTTCCCAGAAGGATGCCAGTGGTGATTTTGTGACAATTACCGCAACACCGAATACAGACGGAACACAGGCAAAACCAGAAGCAACAGATAAAACCCTGACCATGACAGATCCGGATGCCAGCAATAGCGCAAAGGCATTGTATGCATATCTGCAGGGACTGACCGAAAGTGATCAGGTACTGTTTGGACATCAGAATGATGTGAGCCATTCCGTAGGAAACAACGATCTGGGAGATGTAAAAGATGTGACCGGTTCCGTCAGCGGTATTTTCGGCATTGACTCCCTGGCATTGTTTGGAAGCGAGGCTGGTGGTACGGATGCGGCATCGGCACTGCAGAATTCCATTGACTACAGCAAAAAGGCGGCCCAAAACGGTGCAATCGTTACCTTATCCACCCATATGCCGAATTTCACCAACGCAAAGATTAAAAAGAATGCAGATGGAACCTACGATTTCTATAACTGTGATTTTAATGAAGCAAAAGATTTATCCGGTGATTCGTTAAAGAAGATTTTGCCTGGTGGAGAGAAGAATGAGGTATTTAAGGCATATCTTGATACGATTGCATTCTATGCCAATGCATTGGAAAAAGAGAATATCCCGGTGATTTTCCGGCCATTCCATGAGGATACCGGCGGCTGGTTCTGGTGGGGCAGTGCAAACACCGCAGAAAGTTACAGGAGTCTGTATGCATATACCAGAGATTATCTGGAATTCAAAGGCGTGCACAATATGCTTTATGTGTATTCGCCAAACGGACCGCTGGAGACCGAGGCAGAGTATATGTCGCGGTATCCGGGAGATGCCTGTGTAGACATTCTGGCATTTGATTATTACAACGACTTTAATACTTATCCGGCAGAGAGTGATACTTCATTCTTTGATCATCTGGATCAGACCTGTCAGGTTGTATCATCACTTGCAAAACAGCATAACAAGCTGGCTGCGATTTCGGAGACCGGTGTACGTGTGATGAAAAAGGATGGAAGTGATAACGAAGGGCTTCTTGTAAAAAATAATCCGGTCAGTGAGGCAAAGTCGGGTGTGAACTGGTATCAGAAAGTGAATGATATCGCAAAGAAAAACGACATGCCATATTATATGGTATGGGCAAATTTCAGCGATACCAATTTCTATGTGCCGTATAAATACAGTGATACCATGGGACAGGAAATGATCAATGATTTCATTTCTTACTACAACAATGACGATTCAGTATTTGGAAACGGTACGAATTTCTATGGCAATATCGATAAGTACGCAGGAGTAAAGACGGATAATTACAAAGATGTCAGCGGATACATGGTAGCACCGTTTGATATGGATACGATTTTAAAGCCAACTGTGTTAAAGGCAAGTGTTTCCAATGCCGGTGAGGTATCGTTTGTTGTAAAGGATACGGCAAAAGGCAAACCGTTGACATTGCCGGCTGCAAAAGGCTCCGATGGATGCTATACGGCGCAGCTGACACAAAAGGAAATGGATCAGATCGGAAAAACAGATGTAGCATCCATTACACTTGTTGCAGATGGAAAAGAACTGTCCACGATCACAAATCTGAGTATCGGAAAAGAAAAGGACAAAGCTCCGGCAGGTGTGCTGGAAAATTTTGACTACTATGTCGGGAGTAATGGACTTCTGGATGCAGCTTACGGTGGAAATTCTGCCGCTGGATGCAGTTCGTCCTTTACGCTGGATCAGGAGCATAAGGCAGACGGTACATATGGTGCTGCATTTAATTACAAATTAAAAACAACCGGTTCGGAAGTCTGGACGGGTCTGGTAAATGCAAGTCTGGGCAATACAGATTTTTCAGCCTATAATGCATTGAAATTCTGGACAAAACTTGATGGAAAAGGGCAGAAGGTTGTTGTACAGATCAAGGCAGGAGGAGAAGAATATGAAGTATATCTGACCAATCTTGCGAAGACAGAAGATGCCTATGAAGTAACCGTTCCATTCTCAGCTTTTAAAGGGAAGACGGGTGGAAAACTTAGTGGGGATGCTTTAAAAGACGTGCAGGCATTCGGACTCTGGTGTAATTCCAACCCGGCAGGTTCCGCGGTAGATGTGGAATCGGTACTTTACTTTGATGCATTCAAAGGAACAACGATCAGTGATGCAGAAGCTGCAAAAGCAGATGCCGATGGCCTGATTGCGGTAAAACAGATCAGCCAGAGTGGAAATAATGGCGGAAATTCTTCCTCCGGCAGCAGCACCTCTGGTGGAAATTCCGGCAGCACAACAACACCGGATACAAAACCATCGGAAACCCGGAAAACGGACAAAACATTTGAGAATATTGCAAAAGATACAAATGCGACACTTACCGTTGAAAAGAACGATAAGGGAGAAGTGACAGATGCCCGGGCACAGCTGGACAAAACAGTAAAGAATGCTTCCGAGACAAAGAAGACTACAATTTCAGCAGATGTGGTTGCAAAATTAGTCCAAGAGGCAGGAACCAGCGACATCACGATTACCCAGACAACAAAGAACGCTTCCGGCAAAGTGATGAACAGCGTATCTGTCAATGCGAAGGATCTGCAGGCAGGCAAAAAGCTGACACTTGTAAAAGTTGATAAAAAGACAGGAGAAAAAGTCCTGATCAGCAGCAGGACTTATAAGGTTTCCAAAGACGGAACTGTGACAGCGGATACCAAAGATGCCGGTGATTATGTACTGCTGAATGAGAAGGATGCAAAAGCCCTGAGCAGTAAAATCTTAAAGAGTATTGCATTAAAGGATACCAAGAAAACGGTTGCAAACGGAAAGAAGGCAAAAGTTACTTTTGATAAGAACCTGAACATGGAAAATGTAAAGAAGATCACTTATACATCTTCCAAAAAGTCGGTTGTAACCGTGAATAAAAATGGTACAATTGTCGCAAAGAAAGCTGGCAAAGCAGTTGTGAAAGTAAAAGTCACTTTAAAGAACGGAAAGACAAAGACTGTAAAGATGACGATCAAAGTGACAAAGTAAATTTACAGGAGTTTCGTCAAAATTTTAATAAGAAAAAGACGGTTTCGCAGGAAATCGTCTTTTTTCTTACCCATAATTGTAAAGAGAAGCGTGTGTGTTTTTTCGGGGGAATTGATTGTAATTTCAGGAACCTTTGTTTATACTAAAATCAATAGAAAAGAGAATGAGAAGGAGAACATTTATTATGGCAGGAAAACACATTTCCATTCCGGCACTTTTAAAGATCGGTGCGGGTGCATTGGACAATCTGGGGATTTACTTAAAAGAGTTACAGTTACAGAAAGTAGTTGTATTGTTTGGAAACGGTCTTGTAGAAATGTTTGGTTCTACCGTTATGGAAGCATTGCAGCAGGAGGACATTGATATTTTAGAATATCAGGAACTTGATACCGTGCGGTTGGAAGATCTGACCAGTCTTGCATTTTCCATGCCGGCGAAGACGCAGGCAGTCATCGGCATCGGTGGCGGAAAAGTGATTGATGGTGCGAAATATTGTGGATTTCTGCGAAATCTGCCGTTTATCAGCATCCCGACATCGGCATCGAGCGATGGCTTTTCAAGTGCCAGTGCTTCCCTTCTGGTGGAAGGACGCCGCAAGTCCGTTCCGGCAAAACTTGCATATGGGATTGTGGTGGATACAAGGATTATCCGCAGTGCACCGGAGAAATTTTTATATTCCGGAATCGGCGATATGGTATCAAAAATTACGGCACTGTATGACTGGATTTTTGAGGAAGAACATGGGTACGGAAAAGTCAACGATTTTGCTGTCATGATTGCAAAGAAAGCAGTCAACAGTTTTGTGCGCACACCGTTTACTTCGATACAGGATGATCTGTTTTTAAAGGAACTTCTGGATTCTCTTGCAATGAGCGGAATTGCAAATGAGATTGCGGGCAGCAGTGCGCCAACGAGCGGCAGCGAACATCTGATTTCCCATGCGCTGGACAAGATGCTTGAGCATCCGCAGCTTCATGGTATTCAGGTTGGCATTGCAACCTATCTGATGAGTGTTGTGCAGGATCATCGTTACCGGAGGGTAGACACGATTTTTACGCAGACGGGGTTCTGGGATTATGTAAAAACACTGGATCTTCAGCGGGAAGATTTTGAAAAAGCAATTGATCTGGCACCGTCCATCAAGCCGTTCCGCTACACGTATCTGCATGAGCAGCAGTACCGGGATCGCGCGAAGGAACTCCTGCATACAGATGCGCGGCTGCAGGAAATCCTGAAATAGAGAGGAAAATAAATTACAGGATATACAATGATAAAAGTAGCAATATGTGATGATGATATACAAAGACATGAACATTGGATTAGGGGGGATGGCCATGAAAAATATTTTAAAAATAATGCTTATGATGATTACAATTTTTACGATAGCAGGTTCTGCTGTCTATGCCGCGGAAATACCGGTTTCAGATCAGGATCAGTTAATAACGAGCAGGGATTGGACAGAAATCAGTAATTTACAGGATGAAATGAAAAAAGAAGAGCCGGATGCAACCATCGATTATGACAAGGCATTAAAAGTATATGTGGATTGTAATCTTATAAAATTGCAGACGGCAGATACGAAAAAACTCACAAGTGCTCTGGAAAGTGCAAATTATGTATGGGTCATTCCTTTTAAAATGGAAAAGACATATGGAATGTTTACCGTAGCCAAAGGACTTCCATTGCGTGAAGAAGCAAAGTCTGTATTGACAAAAGCAGAACAGGAAGAAGTAAAAAATCATGCCGGAAAATGGATGATTACAGAGATAGCAGAACATACAGTGGAACCTTACTATGATATACTTCTGGAAAAACGAGAGGCATTATCGGACTGTACGAGAGTAGTACTGGTGGGAAGTCAACCGGGAATGAGACAGCCGGTTGCACTTGGGATGGATGAAGAAACAGCACGTATCTGGATTTCGTTAGGGTATCAGTATCCGGTTATGGAGAAAATTCCGGAAACTCAAAATGTGGAAAGCGGTGTCTATTCATTTGAGTCTGTAGCGGAGATTTCAGATACTTATATTGAAGATTCTGAGGTAAGTACAGGAGCTGGAGTACAGAGCAGAAGTTCGATGAAATATGTGGCTGGCATTGGAATTATCGTGATAGGAAGCATATTAATCCTTAGTGTTTTAAAGAAAAAGAAATTGGAGGATTATGAATGAAGAAAATCAGTCTGTACTTATTAATTTTTACAATGCTATATTGTCTGTGTGCGTGTGGAAAAAATTCTGATGCAAAGTCAAACAGTAGAGAAGATGATGGCAGAAAAGAACAAAAGATAATCATATCATCAATTCAGGTTGCTTCAAATACGAAGGTTATGCGTGCAAAGGTGTTCCTTCCGAACGTAAAATCTTTGGAAGGAACAAATTATTGGTTAGGTGGGTTAGATACTACCAGTAAGGTGGATGTAATAGATACAGGTGATGGTATTCAGATCAATGTATGCGGCTTTTATTCCGATGATACTGCGTGGAAAAATCCGAAAGTATATAAGGGATTTCAATCACCGGATAATTCAAATACGCCATTAAAAAATGTTTTGGTTAAGGGAAAAGTTGTTCCAATGAAGGAGAAGATGTTAAAAGCGGATGTTAAGAAAACAAAAAAAACAATCCCTGTTGAAATTACACCTTATACGGTTAGTATTTGTCCCGTCAATGACTGGAGAGAAAAAGGGTGTTTTTATCATGTAGTTGCAACAACAAAAGACGGAAAGCAATATTCCATAGGAGAGTTACCTCTTACCGATGACAGAAAAGGAGCTGAAAAAAAGAAACATCCTTTCATGGATGATACAGATCTTGAAGAACTTGGAGATGGCTATGCATCTGCAAGTGAAATGAAATATTGTGGGGCTCGTTATATTTTCAATCAGAAGATTGATATCACACAGATAGAACAGATAGAAATAATAAAATATAAAATCAGCAGATGATATAGGTATAAAAACAGGTCATAAATTTGTTGACGATGATAGGAAACCATGTTAGGATGATGGCAGAGACTATCAATGAAGTGACAGGGGAATGAGTTTTTGACTCATCCCCCTGTTCTGATTATCAGGAGAAATGGATGAAAAAGAACAATCAGATGAAACCAGACAATGTAGTAAAACGTCTATGGGCATTTTTTATCGTGCTCACCATGTGTATTACCGTGCAGCCTGTCGTGCCGGTAAAGGCGCAGGAGGCTGTGCAGACAGCGGCAAAAACGATCTATACGGAATTTAAACATGGAAATTCTATTCATTCCGGAGATGGAAGCTATGGAAATCCCTACAATTTATTTGAGGATGCCTATGCGGCTGCCGGCAATGGGGATGAAATCTCAATTTTGGGAAGTGGTGCTTTTTTAAATGCCGAGGCTGCGGAACCGTTTATTTTTGATAAAAGCGTGACCGTCAACGGAAATGGAAATACTTTTTCCAACCGTAAGGGGGGATTTATCCTGAATACGGATGTGACATTTAAAAACATTACGCTGCGGTTTTCCAATCGTCTGCACGATGCAATTTTTGCAAATGGGCATAAACTTGTTCTTGAGAATGTTACGTGCGACAGCGGATTCCGCTATGTAGATATCTTTGGCGGATCCCTTTATGAGAATGGAAAGAATATGGGGGATCATCCGGGATCAGGGGCACAGATTCTGATTACGGGTGGTGGCACCAATCTGGGGAATATTTATGCAGGTTCCATGAACGGAACATATGACGGTAAGACACAGATCGTGCTTGCGCACGTTTCCGGTACGCAAAATGGGGAAATCTATGCATCCGGTGCCAGGGAACCGTATGTAAATCAGGGGGACTGGTTTTCCATGCAGGAGCCGGATCCACCGGCAGCGGATGGACAATATACGGTTTCCGGCGATGTGGAAATATCACTTACCGGTTCCGATACGAAACAGGTGTACGGAGTATCTGAAAATCACGCAGGGAAGACATTTCTGACCATAGATACCGACCAGTCCTATACCGGAATTCCAGGTATAAGCAAAGTAGGAAACCTCACAGTAAAGGGTGGTGGAACATTTGCACCGGCAGCTTTGGACAGCTGTACGGTCAGACTGGAAGGGGCAAGTGCTATTGATCTTTCCCAGATGGAAACTCCACAGGTACATTCGATTGTGAGTGCGGATTCAGTAGGAAACCGACTGATCTTAGGAAAAGAACAGAAGCTGAATGTTACAGATACCATTACGGGTGCACTTACATTTGAAACCCTGAATGGAAGAAATGGAAAATCCGGAATTGCGGAGTATGGTCACACCTATCTGGAACTTGGAAGGGCTGCGGATACGGCGGTTTCTTTTACACCGACAGACGGACAGGCGGGAATGACACTGGAACGGACATCGTCTGGAAACGGAGAAATCTGGAAAACCAGTGAGTTGTCAGGGGATGAACCGGTTGCGGTAAAAAATATGACCATAAAAAATCCGGTAATTACCACAACGGTTTCGGAGATTTCAAAAGTCGGTGAGTATAAAAATAAGGATCCAAAACCATATCTGGCAGAGGTAGCCTGGCTGGAGCAAACGGATGAGTATGATCGGGATCTAGGGGTTGTTCCGATGGAATATGAAGTAACATTTAATGGAACTGCTTATTTTTCAAAAACAGTTACAGAGGACGAGAATAGTTTTATTTGTATTCCAGAGTTAAATTTAATGTTTATGACGGGGGTATCATATGAGGAAATTACAGATGATACGATCACACCCATGTGCTATCGCACGGCTGAGAGTTCTACGGTAAAAGAAGGAACCTACTATATCACAATCCGTCCATTTTCAGCAGATGAACAAATTGAGCAGAAGGTAGTTCTGATTGTAAACAAAGATCCGGATACATCCGGTTCGACGGCTACTTCAAAGGAAACAACCACTACGATAAATGGATTACCAACGGCCGTGTCCATGCAGGATGAACTGAATCTTACCGTGCAGACGGTCTATACAGATAGCAGCTTACAGGGACAGAACGTGCCGTCTGCTGGTTTTTCGGTATACATTAACCAGACCCCTTATGAAGTATCCGGCATCACGCTTCAAAACGGAGAGGCAGCCATAAAGATTCCGGTTTCAGAGGCAAACGGATTTCATATGGGAGAAAATGCAATTACAGTTTCTTATGCAGGAGCAGCCAATGAAAACTACAGGGCACTTCCTTCCCAGGCAAACGAAACCGTGACGGTAAATCCAATTGCCGTAAAGATGCAGTATGATACCATCCAGCAGACAGCTGCATACACAGGGCTGAAACAGAGCTGCTTTGTTTCCACGGTAAATGTAGTCCGAAAGGACAACGGAAAGACGGTAGATTCGCAGGTAAAGCCTGAAGTTTTCTATCAGCAGGATGGGAAAAATGTTGTTCCGGTGCAGCCGGGCAGTTATGATGTCTGGTTTAAAGTGGATGGAAGCCAGTACGATGTGATAAAGGAAAAAGTCGGAACCTTTACCATTACAGCGGCGAAACCATCGATTCGTCTTACGGCAGAGACAGAAAACGGTAATTCCGTACATCTGTATGCAAAGGTAGATGGAGTCCGAAATGGCAGTATTCCGCTTGGTTCGATTTCTTTTTATCAGGACGGAACCATAATAAAGGCACAGGAAAAACTCGTATATGGGGAAGCCGATACGGTTGTATCAGGCTTAAAACGTGGCGGTTCTTATCAGTTTAAGGCAGTATATGAGCCGGATGATAAGGATGGACAGACTTATTACGAAACAGTGACAAGTGAAGCCACGACCGTTACAATCAAAGAGGACAGTTCCACCGGAGGAAGTGGAACAACCGGAGGTGGCTCATCTTCCGGAGGCGGTGGAACGACCGGAGGCGGCTCATCTTCCGGAGGCGGTGGAGCAACCGGAGGCGGCTCATCTTCCGGAGGTGGTGGAGCAACTGGAGGCGGCTCATCTTCCGGAGGAAGTTCTGGTGGCGGAAATACTTCGAGTGGTGACACAGCCGGAGGGGGAACACCATCCAACGGAAACAAAACCGATGCAGAAACACCGTCTAACGGAAATACAGCTGGTACACAAACACCGTCCGATGGAAACGCGGCCGGACAAAATACACCAACCGTGACCGTTACCGGAACCCGGAAAAATAAAGCCATCAAAACAACGGTGACCGCTGATCTGATAAAACAAACCATGGAAGAAAATAATGGAAAACACACAGATGTGACGATCCGGGTCACCGATCCGGCTGGCAACGTAAGCTATACACTGACCGTAAATACAGCAGACATACAGACCGGAAACAAGCTGTATGTGTGCGCAAAAGATCAAAAGACAGGTGCCTATGTCCTTGTAAACGACAAGAGTTATACGGTTACAAAAGCCGGAAATGTGAATTTTTCAGCAGATTCCAAAAAGGATTATGTCCTTATGGATCAGAAAGATATGGATCAGGTCACAACGAAAATATTAAAAACGGTTACATTGAAGAATAAAACCGTTCAGGTGAAGAAGGGAAAACAAAAGAAGGTTTCTCTGGCAGCCACCTTAAATATGGACAATGTAAAAAGCATTTCTTATCAGAGCAGCAATAAAAAAGTTGCATCGGTAAGTAAGAAAGGAACAATAAAAACCAATAGGAAAGGAACAGCGACCGTTCGCGTGACCGTATCGTTGAACAATGGAAAGAAAAAAGTTTTAAAATTAAACGTGAAGGTAAAATAGACGGGAAACAAGTTCGAGGAGACGAAAGTCTCCTCGTTCTTATTTTAAAAGTGTGGAAATATTGATGATAAGTCCATCATAAATACACACCGGAATATCATCATCAAAAGTATATTGGTCAGACAATTCTTCTCCTTCCAAATCATACACATTCACCGTTTGCGTAAGTGGGTTTACAATCCAGTACTCGCGGACACCGGAAGAACGGTATTTGAATAATTTTATACCATAGTCGATTCGCTTTGTACCAAGGGAGGCAACTTCAATCACCCAGTCCGGGGCTCCGTTGCAGCCTCTGTCATCTAGCTTGGAAGGATCACAGATGACACTGATGTCCGGCTCCACATAGGTTTTATCATCCGCATTCAAAAAAACGGCGAATGGAGCAGGATAGACTTTGCAGTTACCATGGTTATTTTTGATATAATCGTGGATTGCAGCAGAAAAATTCATGACAATTTCCTGATGAATCCGGTTTGGCGGTGCCATTTCGTAAATGACACCGTTAATCAGTTCTGCGCGTTGTCCTTCCGGAAGGGCATAGATGTCATCGGTTGTATAGGTTGATTTTTGGGTTAATGGCATAGAAAATACCTCCTGCTTTGTATTCTTAATTATATCATACACAATTTTACGTGTAATTCAATCAAAACAGTTGTAATTGTTCCACGAGTATGGTATTATCCTTTTACAAACTAAAACTATAGTTGTAGTTTGTAAAAGGAGAATAGCTGATAATAATTAATTTTAGTAATATTAAAGTAGATTTTCAAGAGAACAGGAGAAAAGATGTATGAAGAGAGTAATTAAAGGTGCTATTGTATTTATGTTGTTATATTTTTGTATTATGGGAAACCAGCAAACGATTCATGCTGAAACAGTAGATGTGCAAAATGAATATTTGCAAAAAAAGAGTGCCGGAAGAGAAGTATATGAAATAACAAGTCAAAGTGGAAAATTTATGGGCTATTATGAGCCAAGTTTTTTAGAAAACTTAGATATTATGCCGCGAACGAGGGTTAGATATAATGTTGGAAACTGGACAATTTCAGCAAACACAACAAGTTGGACAACAACAATTCATTCTTGGATAAAGGGAGATAAGATTACAGTTAATATCTCTCAAAATCATTCAGGTAGAAATTATGGTGGTTATTTAGGATTGAGAGATAATGATGATGGAACTGTTGGAATTGTTAATGGGTCATATTCCACAAATGGATGGGTGAATGGTACAATTACAGTAGGGTATACAGGTCATTTTAATTTTTTGATACAAAATGCGTCAAATCATAGTATTGTGTATTCAGGTAATTATATATATTAATTGCAGAACGGAGCTGGGAATGGAAGAATTAACAACCGCCGAGTCTATGGTGATGAAAACCATCTGGGATCATCCTCATGAGATGGCACTACAGGAAATCATGAAACTGACCAACGAAACTTACGGGAAAGACTGGAGATCCCAGACGGTATCAACGTATATTGCAAAACTGGTGAAAAAGGGATTTTTAAAGATGAACCAGAGTGGGCGTAATGCTACATACGAGATTCTGATACCGGAACTTGCATATCAGCAGGAGCAGAGCCATAAATTTGTAAAATTTTGGAATCGTGGATCAGTTGCTCAGTTTTTAACAGCATTTTACAAAGACCACAAACTTACAAAAGAGGAAATAGAGGAGTTGAGAAAGAGCATTGATGAACTGGATCAATAATTTGTTTTACATGGGGCTTCTGACGACGCTTACAGGCAGCCTTGCATTTGTGGTATATGTGGCTGCAGCAGGAATTTTGGATCGGTTAAAGAAATACCGTTATATTTATGGAATGTTGCTTTTGGTATTTCCATTCTGGCTGTTTCCGGGGCTGTATCTTTTTTTGTATGTCACACATTATCGTAAAACCGGGGAGATATTGTTTGTCAAAGGACATCTGTTTGAACTGACACCAACAATCGCGCGTATCGAGCGTGTGGCAGCAGTTGTCTGGCTGCTGGGTGCAGGAATCGTTTTTGTCAGTCATGTGGTTCGTTATTACAAGGTGGAACATTATATAAAAAAGCATCAAATCCCAGCAGAAAAACAGGTAAAGCTGGTTGCAGAGGGGATAAAACACCGTTTAAAAATCCGGGGAAATATAGAAGTGTATCGCTGTTACGGGATATCTTCGCCAATGGTGCTGGGGTGTGTTCGAAAATGGATCGTACTGCCAGGAAAGGATGTTTCCCCAGAGAGCCTGCAGATTGTGCTTACGCATGAGCTTGTGCATATCCGGCAGAATATTCTCATATGGAAAGGTGTTGGGCGGCTGCTGGAAGATGTATTTTGGTATAATCCTCTGATTTATTTGTTTAACCGCAAATTGGATTTCTGGTCGGAACTGGCATGTGATATGGAATGCTGCCGTATTTCCGAAAATATTTTTTCAGTCCGACAATATTTTCATGCAGCACTGGAGCTGCTTACACAAGAGCCTCATCCGCTGGCATTTCCTTTTTCCATGTTTGGTGGGAAGAATGATTTACAGGCACGGATCGGCCGTATGAAGCAGTACAGGATACAGAAGGAATTGAGACTTCCAGCAGTTGCCGCAGGCTTTGTCCTGTTTTTTCTTGCCAGTATTGGTCTGACCTTTGGAGTCGGGATTGGAACCCAAAAAGCGGTACAGGAAATTTATGCCAGAACGGTTGAGACCGAAATTGAAGATGTACAAAATCAGGTTATGGATGAGCATGCCTGTTATGTGACACAAATGGAAATAAATGCAGATGCCGGACACAGCTATATGGTTAAGGAAGCACCGTATGATGTATATAAACAGGCGGTTATGGATGCTTTTCCGGAAGATATTACGGAGGATAGTATCCGGCTATCCGCAGAGATTCCAAAGCAGATGCTGTGTCAATGGGCGGTTGAAGGAAAACCGAAGAAAATAAGGATTACGGTTGATACCAGCCAACCCGAAAAAACAGTTCGTATAGGATTGGTGACCTCTGCGCATAAACAGATGTATATTGAGGCGAATGGAGAGGTGGAACAGTTATTTGAAACATCTGGTAAAGAATTTATACAGCGTATATTTATAGAGAATACAGGAGAGAATGCAATTACAATTTCAGGAATTGCAACAATACAAAATTAAAAACTCTCCCAATAGAAAATCGCCCGGACCGTGTGGTCTGAGCGATTTTTTGTACATAATAAACCCAATATTAATAGTTACAATGCCAGAGAACACTGATCGATTTTTTGTAATTCCTCCTCGGAAAATGGTGCAGAGTTTAATACCTTTAAATTCTCCAGAATCTGTGCCGGGCGGGAAGCTCCGATCAGAACGGAAGTGACCACACCGTCACGGATGACCCATTTGAGTGCCATCTGTGCGAGGCTTTCACCACGGGCAGCCGCAATCTCATTCAGACTCCGGATACTGTTCAGCCGCTTTTCATCGAACTGGTCGGCATGCAGAAAACGTCCGTCGGTATTGACACGGCTGTCCTTTGGAATGCCGTGCAGATAACGGTCGGTCAGCATACCCTGTGCGAGCGGGCTGAAAGAAATAATTCCTTTCTTCCCATCTGCTGCGGCCTGTTTTAAACCGTTTTCTTCAATGGTACGGTTAAAGATATTGTAGGAATTCTGGTTGATAATAAACGGGCAGTGCAGATCTTCTAAGATGGCAGCTGCGCGTTTCATGGTTTCTCCATCGTAGTTGGACAGACCGACATACAGTGCTTTTCCGCTTCGCACGATCTGGTCGAGTGCACCCATGGTTTCTTCCAGCGGCGTATCCGGATCCATGCGGTGGTGATAGAAAATATCTACATAGTCCAGACCGAGCCGTTTTAAGCTCTGGTCAAGGCTGGCAATCAGGTACTTGCGGCTGCCCCAGTTTCCATAAGGCCCCGGCCACATGTCAAAACCGGCTTTGGAACTGATGATCAGTTCATCGCGGTAGGAAGAAAGTTCTTCCCGAAGGATCTTCCCGAGATTTTCCTCCGCACTGCCCGGCTGCGGTCCATAGTTGTTTGCCAGATCAAAATGTGTGATCCCGTGGTCAAATGCCGTAAAGCACATCTGTCTCATATTTTCATAAACACCGGTATCTCCGAAATTGTGCCAGAAGCCCAAAGATACTTCCGGCAGCATCAGTCCGCTGTCGCCGCAGCGGTGGTATTTCATGGTTTCGTAACGTGATTCATTTGCGTGATACATAAGAAATCCTCCTTAGTTTGTAAAAAATTTATCATAAATGCCAAATCCAAAGATAAAAAGCACAATCAGCGGCAGAATATAGGTAATGTAGCCGCGCATCCAGTTTTTAATTTTTAATCCTTTTCCGGTATTGGCTTCGGTTGTGTAGTTTTTCCAGCCCCAGCCGTAGCGGCTTGTGCAAAACAGCAGATATACCAGGGAACCGAGAGGCAGGAACAGGTTGCTTACCAGAAAATCTTCCAGGTCAAGCACAGACCCGCCAAAGATTGAAAAACCTTTCCAGTTCCATACATTGTATCCGAGTACACATGGCAGGGAGAGTACAATGATCAGTACCAGATTAACGGCACAGGATTTCTGGCGGCTGCATCCGGTCAGTTCCATACCGCAGGAGATGATGTTCTCAAATACTGCCAGGATTGTGGAAAACGCTGCAAAAAACATAAACAAAAAGAACAGGCTTCCCCAGAGTCTGCCAAGCGGAATATGGTTAAAAATATTCGGCAGGGTGATAAAAATCAGGCTTGGTCCGGAAGTCTGGTCAACATGGAACGTAAAGCATGCCGGAAAAATGATAAGTCCGGAGGTGATAGCAACAAACGTATCCAGAATGGCAATATTTACCGATTCACCAAGCAGAGAGCGTTCCTTTCCGATATAACTTCCCAAAATTGCCATCGCGCCGATTCCAAGGCTTAACGTGAAAAATGCCTGGTTCATGGCACCCGTAATGGTTTTTGTAATACCGATCTGTTTCATCCGTTCAAAGTCCGGGATCAGATAAAAGGCAAGGCCTTCTTTTGCACCATCCATAAAAAAGCTGTTGACCGCCAGAATGATCATGATGATAAGCAAAGAAGTCATCATGACCTTTGTTACTTTTTCCAGACCGTTCTGCAGTCCACGGGAGCAGACAAATACGCCGGCGCAAACAACTACCACCATCCAGAAGCCCATGGTCAGAGGTTTGCTCAGCATTGTGGTAAACTGTCCGGATACACCGTCGGCATCCAGTCCCTGAAACTGTCCGGTGACCGTCATATAAAAATAATGAAGCATCCAGCCGGTGACCGTTGTATAAAACATCATAAGAAGATAGCAGCCGATCAATGTGATAATCCCGTGGATATGCCATTTCTGTCCGGGTTTTTCCAGTGCATGGTAGGCTTTGACCGGACTTTTCTGGCTGGCACGCCCAACCGCAAATTCCATCGTCATGATCGGGAGTCCGAGAATAATCAGAAACAACAGATAAAACAGCACAAAGGCACCGCCTCCGCCCTGTCCGGCAGTGTATGGAAATTTCCATACGTTTCCGATTCCGATCGCACATCCGGCTGACAGGAGAATGAATCCCAGACGGGATTTTAATTTTTCTCGTTCTTCCATAAAATAATCCACCTTTTTGTAAACATTGTATAAAATACAAACGAAATTATACAATCTGTTGTGAGAAGTTTCAACCCTTTTTGACGAAATTTTACCAGGTATGTGTTGTATTTTTTTACAGATACTAGAGGAGAAGGTTGCGGAGTGTTCATGTTCTGTAATCGTCAGAATTATATCAGGAAAGAAAGAGGGTTAAACCATGGTTTTAACAGAAAAAGAGATGGCAACAATTGAGGATCTGCACACACAGGAACTTTCCTGCGTGGAGAAGTACAAACGTTACGGACAGGAAGCAAAGGACCCGGTGCTTCGGGATTTATTCGCTGATCTTGAAAAGAAAGAGCAAAAGCATGTGGAGTCTCTGGAACAGGTCATGAAAGGCAGCGTCCCATCCTGTAACGTCAATGACAGGGATGGAAAGATGTATGAGCCAAAGGCAACATATGATTCCATGACCAATCCGGAAGATAAGAAAAACGATAATTTCCTTGCCACAGACAGCATTGGTTCTGAAAAAATGGTGTCCGGAACGTATAATACCGATGTGTTTGCATTCGGGGATTCCGATGTGCGCAAACTTCTGGCAGATATCCAGGTGGAAGAACAAAACCACGCGGAGATGCTCTATAAATATAAAACCGTAAACGGCATGGCATAGCCGGCATGTGGAGTGGATGTCCCAAAGCATCCACTCTTTTTCTTTTTACCTAAGACTTACAGAAACCGGATAGTACATCTTACATAACCTGTTTATCATAAATCCTGTAATAAATCTTACAGATTTCACAAGGAGAACAAAATTATGAAAAAAAATGTCATGAAGATTACAGCCGGAGTCCTCTCTTCCGCCGTATTGGCCGGCATGTTTGCGACCGGAGTTCCGACAAAGATTGCAGCAGCAACGGAACATTGGAACGATGCTTCCCAGGAGTCTACGGACTGGAGCAACTGGAAAAAGAACTGGGCTGCTTACAGCAGCCAGTATGAACATGTATCGCTGACTCCGGGTGCGGATGAGACAAAATTAAATTATGCATGGTACAGCAAAACGGCTGAGACTCCAAAGGTGAGAATCTCTACCAGACAGAATATGGATGGTGCGACAGAGTTCACCGGAGCGCAGACCGAAGCTGTGACCATAGATACCACAAAATATTTTTCCAATAAAGTAACCGTAAGCGGGCTCAAAGAAAATACCAGCTATTATTATCAGGTATTTCAGGATGGAAAGTGGCAGGATACACAAAACTATACCACACAGGCGTTTGATGAATTTTCTTTCCTGTATGTCGGGGATCCACAGATCGGTGCTTCGAAAGGTCAGACCAGCAGTGAGAGTGAAAAGATGGAAAATGCAGGAAATGTTGTAACTTCTGCACCGGAAAAAAATCTTGCAGCAAGAAATGACAGCTATAACTGGAACAACGTATTAAATGAAGCACTCGAGGATCATTCCGATGTAAGTTTTCTTGTGTCCGCAGGAGATCAGGTGAACTACGGAAGCAACGAGCGGGAATATGCAGGATATCTTGGGGCAGAGGCACTGACTTCCCTTCCGGTAGCAACGACCATTGGTAACCACGACAGTGTTTCGAATCAGTACAGCCTGCATTTTAATAATCCAAATGCTTTTTCCGATACCGATACCAATTATGTACAGGGAAAGACAAAGGCAGGAACCGATTACTATTATCGTTATGGAAATGTCCTGTTCATTGTTCTTGACACAAACAACTATAACTGTGCAACGCATGAGAATGTCATGAAAAAAGCAATCAATGAGAATAAAGATGCCAAATGGCGTATTGTGGTATTCCATCAGGATATTTACGGCAGTGGTTACGACCATTCCGATTCCGATGGTATGGTGCTTCGTACACAGCTTACTCCACTGATGGATAAGTATAAGATTGATGTGGTGATGCAGGGACATGATCATACCTATTCCAGAACCTTCCAGCTTGAGGGGGATGGAAAGGATCATACTTCTTACAGCACTTATGGATACAAATCTGTAGAGGAAGCTGAAAAAGACAGTGATTATCAGGCACAGAATAACTGCTATGAAATCGTAAACAAGACCGTTGGCGGAACCGTTACCAATCCGGAAGGAACCGTATATTTAGAGGCAAACTCTGCAACAGGTTCAAAATTCTATAACCTGATTGCTTCCAAACAGGACTTCATTTCTGAGAGAAGCCAGACCTGGACACCAACCTATTCCGTCGTAAAAGTAACGGACAAAAAGTTTTCTGTAACAACTTATGATGCAACGACCAGAAAACAGTTACAGGGATCTACTACATATACGATCGTAAAAGATGCGGTAAAGCAGACCATTCAGACGAAGAACTCTTACAAAAAAACCGTAGGAGACAAAGCCTTTTCCTTAAATGCAAAAGCAAAAACACCGCTTACCTATACCTCTTCCGACAAAAAGGTTGCAACTGTTGATAAGAACGGAAAAGTTACCGTAAAAAAGGCCGGAAAGGTTACAATTACGGTGAAGGCAGCAGCAACCAGCCAGTATCAGGCAGCAGGTAAAACAATTACGATTACTGTTACAAAGAAAGCAGTAAAGAAAGCCGCTAAATAATAATGAAGAAAAACTGGAAAAAAGTTTTAGTGGGAACCCTTTGTCTGGTGGGGTTCCTACTGTTATTAGTCAAAGGAAACCAGTTCGAAAAAGTATCCCTGATTTCCACGGAAGGGCAAAGCTATGAGAAAGCAGTCGTGACAAAGATCACGAAAGATAATCTGGCAGAAGATGGAAACCGATACGGGACACAGGAGGTGCGCGTACAGGTCAAATCCGGAGCATATGCAGGGGAAGAGTTTGATGCCGTCAATCCAAGCGGTTCCTTGTTTGGCATGGAGAACTGTGAAGTTGGTTCGCGCGTAATTGTCATTGTCAGTTCCACAGATGATAATGCTGTCGTTACGGTATACAGCAAAGACCGTACTATGGCAATTTATCTGTTTGTACTTTTTTTCTGTCTGGTGATATGTATGATAGGTGGGAAAAAAGGAGTCAAAGCCATTGCAAGTCTGGCATTTACCGGTGTGTGTATTGTTTATCTGATGTTTCCGCTGATGTACCGGGGTATTTCACCGATCGGTATTACCATTGTTGTTGTCATTCTCTCGACATTGCTGACCCTGTGGCTTTTGGGCGGAGTCTCTAAAAAGACGGTATCTGCAGTGGTGGGAACGGTCAGCGGTGTGGTTGTGGCAGCCGTAGCCGCAGTTGTGTTTGGAAAAGCCGCAGGCATTACCGGGTATAATGTGTCTGATATCGAAACGTTGAATTATGTGGCACAGAATACACACATAAAAATAGGACAGCTTCTGTTTTCGGGAATCATTATAGCCGCACTTGGGGCAACCATGGATGTTGGCATGTCAATTGCATCCACGATTCAGGAACTGCACGAACGCAGTCCGCAGCTGGGGACAAAAGAGTTGTTTGTGTCGGGAATCCGTGTGGGGCGCGATATGATGGGAACCATGGCAAATACACTGATTTTTGCCTATGTCGGTGGTTCGTTGTCTACGCTCGTTGTCAATTATGCATACAATCTGAGTTATAATCAGCTGATCAATTCTTATGTAATCGGAACAGAAATCATGCAGGGACTTTCGGGAACTCTTGGGGTTGTGCTGACCGTACCGATTACCGCAGCTGTAGCGGCAGTGCTTATCGGAAAGAAAAAGATAGTAAAAGAACCATTGATGCAGGACATTTATGATGGCTCAGATGATTATGAAGAACCGGAAACAGACGGTGAATACGGGGAAGATGTTTAAATGGGACATATGTGAAAAAAGTTATGAGATATGTCCCGAACCTAAAAGAAAGTGGGACATATGTGAAAAAAGTATGTGATATGTCCCAAAAGAATAGAGATGAGGGACATATATCAAGAAAGTATATGAATATGTCCCGATGGCGGTGATAAGTGGGACATAGTTGGAAAAATATATCATATATGTCCCAACACACGATGCAAGTGGGACATAATCAATCTTTTATTTTCTATATGTCCACTATCAATTTGGAAAGTGATAGAACACTTGATTTTCTTAAAAAACACATGCAAATCGTTTATTAAAAAAATGGTCTGGAAAATTCAATTCCGAAACAATCCCAGCGTATTAAAAATATATTGACATTTACGAACTTTACGCTATAATAGAATCAAACATATGAACAAATGCTCATATGAAAGAATGATAAAATGAAAAAGGAAAGTATGGAGGAAACCGACGATGAAGAAAACTTACAAAATTGATGTGGATTGTGCAAACTGTGCAAATAAAATGGAGGAAGCTGCAAAAGCTACTACTGGAGTAAAGGATGCAACTGTAAATTTCATGACACTGAAGATGAACGTAGAATTTGAAGAGGGTGCAGATGCAAAAGCGGTTATGCAGGATGTGTTAAAGAACTGTAAGAAAGTGGAAGATGATTGTGAGATCTTTCTTTAAATCCGGCTTTTTCCATAGGTATCAGTCAGATTGGAGGGCACCATGAATAAAAAGCAGAAAAAAGTATTGAAACGAATTATTGTGGCAGCAGTGCTTCTGGTTATCATCGGGATTGCAGGAAGCATTGTTTCCATACCAAAGTGGCTGGAGTTTCTTTTCTATCTGGTTCCGTATTTTGTGATCGGCTATGATATTCTGCGGAAAGCCTGGAAGGGAATCTGTAACAGGCAGATGTTTGATGAAAATTTCCTGATGGCAGTGGCAACCATCGGAGCGATTGCCCTCAGCGATTACAAAGAAGGCGTTGCAGTTATGCTGTTTTATCAGATCGGAGAGCTGTTCCAGAGTTATGCAGTCGGTAAGAGCCGCCGGAATATCAGTGATCTGATGGATATCCGGCCGGATTATGCAAATATTGAAACAGACGGTCAGATTGAAAAAGTAGATCCGGATGAGGTGGAGATCGGCACGGTGATTATTGTACAGCCGGGCGAAAAAGCTCCAATCGATGGTGTGGTTGTGGAAGGACATTCTTCCCTGAATACCAGTGCACTGACGGGAGAGAGTGTTCCGCGGGAAGTCGCTGTGGGAGAGGAAATCATCAGTGGATGTATCAATATTTCCGGACTGTTAAAGATCCGCACCACAAAAGAGTTTGGAGAGTCTACGGTTTCTAAGATTCTTGATCTGGTGGAGAATGCAAGTTCCAAGAAATCACGTTCCGAGAATTTTATTTCCAGATTTGCACATTATTATACACCGGCAGTCTGTTACGGCGCGCTGGCACTGGCAATTCTGCCACCGCTTGTCCGCATGCTGTTTATGGGGCTTCCGGCAGACTGGGGCATCTGGATTTACCGTGCACTGACATTTCTGGTTATCAGCTGCCCGTGTGCGCTGGTCATCAGTATTCCACTCAGCTTTTTTGCAGGAATCGGAGGTGCCAGTGCAGAGGGTGTTCTGGTAAAGGGTTCCAACTATCTGGAAGCACTTGCGGGAACGCGCACGGTTGTCTTTGATAAGACAGGAACAATTACGCAGGGGGTATTTGAAGTCTGCGGAATTCATGGAACAAACTGTGCATCCGGCAGCTGTCCGGTTGTGTCCGGACATCCGGTATATACGAAAAAGGAAGAACAGCTGCTGGAGTATGCGGCACTGGCAGAGTGTCACAGCACACATCCGATCAGTATCAGCCTGCAGAAAGCCTATGGTAAGAAACTGGATGTGGACCGGGTCACAGATGTACAGGAAATCGGTGGACATGGTGTGATCGCAACGGTAGACGGACACAGGGTTGCAGCAGGAAATGACAAACTCATGAAAAAAGAAAAAATTGCGTACCGCAACTGCAGCTGTACCGGTACAATCGTACATCTGGCAGTCGATGGTGTCTATGCCGGTCATATACTGATTTCAGATATGATTAAGCCGAATGCGGCGGCTGCCATGCAGGCACTGAAAAATTCCGGTGTGCACCGGCTGGTAATGCTGACGGGTGATGATGACCGTGTAGCACAGCAGGTAGCAGGGGAGGTTGGAATCACGGAAGTACATTCCCAGCTGCTTCCGGCAGATAAAGTTTCCGAAGTGGAAAAACTGTTGCAGACCAGGGAAGAAAAGAGTACCGTTGCCTTTGTCGGGGATGGCATCAATGATGCACCTGTGCTTTCCCGTGTTGACGTCGGAATCGCTATGGGAGCACTTGGATCGGATGCGGCGATTGAGGCAGCAGATGTGGTACTGATGGATGATGATCCACTCAAGATTGCGAAAGCAATCCGTATCGCAAGAAAGTGCCTGCGGATTGTATATGAAAATATCTGTTTTGCAATCGGGATTAAACTGCTCTGCCTGTTTTTGGTAACGATAGGTATTGCAAATATGTGGATGGGAATTTTTGCAGATGTTGGTGTTATGGTGATTGCTGTGCTGAATGCAATCCGCGCACTTTTTGTAAAAAAATTATAGGGTATAATTCTGCCGGAAATGTTCCGGTGGAGAGGAGGAACTTCATGGAAAAAGAAAAGATTGAATGCTGTAGTGAAAATCAGGTACATCTGGATCTGCTAAAGATCGTGAATGACACGATGCCGGAAGAAACGGAACTGTATGATCTTGCAGAATTATTTAAAGTGTTTGGAGATTCCACCCGTATCCGCATCCTGTTTGTACTGTTTGAAGCAGAGGTGTGTGTCTGTGATCTTGCAGCGGCATTGTCAATGACACAGTCTGCAATTTCCCACCAGCTTCGGATTTTAAAACAGAATAAGTTAGTCAAATGCCGCAGGGAGGGAAAATCTGTTTTTTATTCCCTGGCAGATGACCACGTCCGGTCAATCATTGCACAGGGCAGGGAGCATATTGAGGAAGATGCAATATAAGGATGATACCATATGGGAGAAAAGGACATTCGCTGTGGATGTCCTTTTTTTCGTACAGACGGATCTTAATATTTATTTAAGTTTCTTTAAAGATAGCCTTTTTTGGATGTGAAACTGCTATAATAAAGGTGCAGTAGAAAAAATACATCAATTAAAATATGAGGTAAATACATATGGAAACTTATGAAAGCGTAAAAAGTAATCCGGTGCAGCCGGAGCAGAAAGAAAAGAAAAAAGGCGGTGCATGGAAAGGGATTGTAGCGGTGATTCTTGCAGCAGGCGTTGTGGGAAGTACCACGATTTCTGCGTTTAATCTGGTGACTTTAAAATCCTATATTGCAGAGCAGAAAAAGGAAGAAAATCCTGAGACTACCGAGGATTACGTAAAGATCGCAGATAATTATGAGATCAAACCTACCACAAATATTTCGGATGCCTACAAATCCGGCGATACTTCAAAGCTGACAGACAAAGAAAAAGAAACCCTTGATATGGCAAAAAAAGCGATCAAAGATATGAAGATTACGGACAGCATGTCTGATTTTGAAAAGGAAAAGGCGGTGTATGACTGGATGACCAAAAAGCTCCAGCAGGATTCCGGGGCACTGACCGTTATTCCAAGTACACAGGAAGACTGTGATAATCCATACGGTGTGTTAAAATACCACAATGCCGTATGCGTCGGTTATGCGACGACATTCCGCATGTTCATGCAGATGATGGGAATTGAATGTAAAGTGGAACATAATACAGAAAAATTCCATAGCTGGGATGTGGTAAAAATTGACGGAGACTGGTACATTACCGATATTTATTCCGATGCAGGAAATGGAAATTATGCGAACTTTAATGTGACGGATGCCATGTATGGACAGTCCCAGAGCTGGGATCGCGATTATTTCCCGGCAGCTAACTCATTAAAGTACAATATGGCATACCAGAATAAGAAAACCGTGGACAGTATATATGATCTGCCGAAAGCATTGCGTGCTGCTATGGACAAAAAGCTTGGCGGGGTCATGGTTGCGTTTAAAGAGGATATTACAGAGGAAAAAGCGCAGGTGGCAAATGCCATAGCTTCTTCCATTGACAATTTCCTGATGTCCGGAAACTATAAGGATATGCCATACAGTCTGGGAACTTACAACTGGATTCAGGATCCGGATGGAAAAGGATATTTGTTTAATGTTACCATGCCGGGATATAACACGGACAATACAAGCCAGAATATCAGCGAAAAAGAACAGAAAAAAATCGACAAGGCTGTCCAGAAAGCATTTCAGGGACTGGAATCTGCAAACGGAGATGGCATGATGATGGATGGCGCAAGTGCTGATATCGGAAATAAGGATATGACTATGGATGATGCGGCACAAAATGGGGCAACGTTCAGTACAGAAGAAACTGTGGAGGCCAGATAACAGATGAAAAAACAAAAAACGGGTTGGAAACTTCTGCTGGTGCTGACCATGCTGGTGATGTGTGTGGGATGTGGTGCGAAGAAAAACACGTCCGGTTCTGTCAGTATGTATGACCTGCGCACGGCGATGGAAGCAGCGGATCAGGATCTGCCGGAGATGCTTAATGCCAGCAGTACGGAAAAAGATGCAGAAGATAAGTTTTCCCATATTTCTGACATGGACTATAAAAAAGTGGACAGTTATTTTGTAAGCTATTCTTCGGATGGACACAAAGCAGATGAAATTGTAGTGATTGCCGTGAAAGATAAGGCAGATGTGGATGAGGCAAAAGAAAGCCTGACAAAGCATCAGCAGGATCGGTATAATTTGCTGCAGTCCTATGAACCGAAGCAGGTCAGCCGGATTCAGGATGGGTTGGTTTTTACGAAAGGGCAGTATGCAGTCCTTATTATCACAAGCCATAATGATGATGTGCGGAAAGCGTTTGAAGATACCATAAAAAGTAAGTAGTATAAATAGGATCGTGTTTGAGTAAAATATAGAAATAAAAATGCAACATTCTTTTATAGAATGTTGCATTTTTATTTACACATAATATATCGGACGATGGAAGCATTCCTTAACCCCTGAAAAGAAAATATTTTAAATTTTCTTTTCGGTTATACTTTTGCTGGCATAGAACGCAATGCTGCCTCATATTCCTCCAGAGAATATTTTCTTAAAATTTGTTCTTTTGTCAATCCAAGATCCATCATATTTTGAATTGCATCGAGTCTTTCTTCGCGTTTGCCTTCAAGTCTGCCTTTTGCTTTTCCACGAGCTTCCCCACGGGCTTCGCCACGAGCTTCGCCTAGTTCCAGCAATTCCTCCGACCGTAATTTTAAAATCTTGCCACCCATAACATCACCCAGTCCTTTCCTAATGGTATTGTTTTTTGGAATGATATAATCTGCAATCTGTTCAATCAGAACAATCATATCCATATAAAGATGTGATTTATTTTCTTTTTCAGCTGTTTCTTCAAGTCTTCGGTTAATTTCACGGAAATCAGCTAACAATTGTTGTAACTTTCTGGTATCCGTCCCGTTGTGCTTCAAAAAGTGCTCATACCGTAAAATATGATACGGTAGCAAAATCAGTAGCCGCTTCTCAAAAATGCGGTCAACGGTATACTTTTTTGCCTGTAAAATTGGAACACGGTAGCGCACTTTTTGTCCATCCGCAAACTTCACGACCGCTTCGTGATAGTCCGGGAGATCGCGGTGGTTACGGATATAGAGAACGCAGGACTGTGGAAATTCAATTTCCCAGATTTCGTCATTTTCATAAGAAGCGTGCTCGATCGCAATCGAAATATCATATTCGAACATTCGTATAACCATCGTTTTGTCTTTCGAGGACTGGCATTCCAGATGATAAATGTGATTGCCAATCCGGATAATAGAATCTGTAATCACAGTGCCATATTTTTCATAATGTTCGTTCCGCAACTGTTCAAAATGTTCTTCTTCACTGTAAGAAGTGTGGAATACTTCATTGATCAGAGGAATCAGAAGCTGTGGCATTTTCTGAGCAATTGTTCGGAAAACATCATCAAAAATGGTGCTGTGATCGGTTGTTTCATCGTTGGCATCTGGCAGTGAAGCTGTCAGAATGTCAGATTTCTCCATGTGGTATCCTGCCTTTCCTTTAGTATATATCATAAACGTCTGTTTTTACAATATGAAAAAATAAGAAACAGTTCTGCTATGACACGTTTATGAAATTTTAATTCCAATTGTGATATATGAGCGAAATGCTCCCCATGATTGCTGCGTGCTGCCTTTTTTGGTAACAACGGCCTGGCATCAGATTTGGAATATAGATATTTATTGAAAACAGAATAACGCATTTTATGATTAAAGTCAAACATTTTATGAAAGAGAACGCTTTGTACATGGTATCGCAACAAAGCATTCCCCGAACGTTTTACAGATTAATATTCAGATAGACAAGATCCTTTTCGTCTTGTTCAATTCCAAGGTAACGTTTCGTGATATGAAACGAAGAATGGTTAAAAACATTCATTAAAAGTGCTGGCTGGACTCCTTCCTGCCATGCATAATAGCCAAAGGTTTTCCGGAGAGAATGACAGCTGATCGCCTCTTCACTGGTTGTATGTGAGGCATCTTCTTTAATAATGCGGTAAGCCTGTGAACGGCTGAGCGGTTTATAAGGGTTTGTCCGTTTGGAGAAAACATATTCTTCCGGATCAGGATTCTTTTCCATAAAATATAGATACAGGGCATTTTTCGCGTTCTGGTTTATCGCAATATAATTTCTTTTTCCTGTTTTATGTTCCCATACCAAAAGATGATCCCGAAAACAGTTCTTTTTAAAATCATAGACACTTCTCCAGCGAAGATTTAAAAGATCGCTGATTCTCAGTGCAGTGTTTAATCCCAATACAACTAAAGTATAATTTCGCAGATGCGGTTTTACCTGCTTGTAGTATGAACTGAAATTCTGCAGTTCCTGTCGGTTTCGGATCGGTTGTGTTGTTCCCATAAAAATTACTCCTTTCAAGTCAAAAATAAAATGCTTTTGTGACATAAAATGCAACATTCTATAAAACATTGTCGCATTTTTAAAATAAAAAGAAAAGAAGCATTTTATAAAAATGCAGATGCGTAAGAAAATGCGCAGGACATACCAGTGGAAACAGGGTATGGAATACATACATGGAGGTAACAAAATGCTGAAACTTTCATTGAAACAGGGGCAATATGTAAACATTGGTGATAACATCCGTGTGGTCTATGTAGGTGGTTCGGGAAATCACGCAAGGCTGCTCATTGATGCCCCACGGGAACTCAACATTGCCAGAAGTACCACGGAAGAAAATCCGGCACGAAAGAGAGAAACCTATTATGCAGAGCCGGGTATTTCCAGGGAGGCACAGCAGGAGATTAAACGAATTCTGTGGAATGAGCGGATGAAAGCAGAAGCAAAAAAAGATGCAGAGAGTTTAAAAGATAAATTTAACGCTTAGCATTACACAAACATTTGGTAATAAGCGGGGCACACCCGGGACGCTTCGCTTATTGCGGTATATCGTAAGGTGTACGGCAGAATATACAAGGTTGCAAAGCATCTCAGATGCTTGTGACGCACCGCAGACGTGGTGCAATAAGAAACAACCTCAGGAAAAGGATTTCTGGAGGAAAAGACATAATACCCCGCATAGCGGGAGTTCAAGGAGGATTCAATTATGAGTATGGTAGTACAACACAACATGCAGGCAGCAAACGCAAACAGAATGCTTGGTATCACATCCGGAGCACAGGCTAAGTCAACCGAGAAGTTATCTTCCGGTTACAAAATCAACCGTGCAGCAGATGATGCAGCAGGACTTACTATTTCCGAGAAGATGAGAAAGCAGATCCGTGGACTGGATAAGGCTTCTTCCAATGCACAGGACGGTGTATCTTCTGTACAGACCGCTGAAGGTGCTTTAACAGAAGTTCACAGCATGTTACAGCGTATGAATGAGCTTGCAGTTCAGTCTTCAAATGGAACAAATTCGTCTGATGATCGTCAGGCTATTCAGGATGAAGTGGATCAGCTTACTACAGAGATCGATCGTGTTGCTGAGACTACAAAATTCAATGAGATTTATCTGTTAAAGGGTGATGATTCTTCAACAAAGAATGTATATATGAATGCTCATGATGCAGGCTTAAAGGGAACATTGGCAGATGGTGCTAAGAGCGCAACATTTACCATGGATGAATTAAAAACTGGAGACAGTGTAAAGATTGCAGGAAAGCAGTATACGATTGGTGCTTCTAAGGCTGATGTGGGAGCTGCGCTTGACAAAAAGTTATTAATCGTCCCGACAACTGCTGGTGAATATACATCTGGTGCAACATTCTCTGTTAATAATGAGACATATACTATAACAACAAAAGCAGATAAGTCAATTGAGAAAATTACTAATTCTGCTGGGCAGACAGCGTATGAAGATGGTGGCGCTATTAAGTGGGCTTCAACGGTTCCGACGGGAAAAAATGCAATTACAGATGTAAAAGAACTTGTAAATGAGGGAGACACTGTAAAAGTAGATGATACTACAATGAAGGTTATGACAGCTGCAGATGTAACTGCTGGTGTAGATAGTGATGATTCCTCAATTATCACAAAGGCACAGGCTGAAAAGATGATCAAAGAGGAATTAACAGCAGCCAATAATATTGGAACAACTGACAAAAAGGCAACAGTTGCTGCTGGTGTGACAGCAGATGGTAAGACTACTTATGCTATTACAAAGGGATATGCAACTGTAGCAAATACTTTGTCGTTTAACTTGCATGTTGGAGCAGATGCTGATATGACGAATAAGATTACGGTAGACATTGATACTATGAATTCCTCAAATCTTGGTATCAAGGGAATCAATGTAAAGGATGCTACCGGTACAGCAGCAACATATGCAATTGATGCAATTGCTGATGCCGTTGCTAAGGTATCTTCCCAGAGATCCGCACTCGGTGCTGTACAGAACAGATTAGAGCACACCATCGACAATCTGGATAACATTTCCGAGAATACATCTTCTGCTGAGTCTCGTATCCGTGATACAGATATGGCAAAAGAGATGGTTAACTACAGCAAGAACAACATTCTTGCACAGGCTGGACAGTCTATGCTTGCACAGGCAAATCAGTCTAATCAGGGTGTACTTTCTCTGTTACAGTAAAAGTAAATTATTATTACAAGTCAAAGGGGATTCTTCGGAATCCCTTTTTACGTATATGGATAAAATATGATAGAAAATATTTGGGGTATGGTAATTCAATTTATAGAAAAAATTAGATTTATTGATTCCAATAAGTTGAAAGAACAATTTGGAAATTTACAGGCATTATATGTTGTCATATGGGCATTTGGAAATACATTGTCACTTTTCTTTTTAAACAACAGGGATATTAAAAATTATGGAATTTCGATTGAAAAGAGATTGGCTTCCTGTAAAAATATAATTTCTGTTACTCTGGGGGTGTGTCGATTCTTTTCCGTGGCATTGATTGGTCTGGCTGCAATTAGTAGTATTGGTACATATTGGTCATTGTTATGTATATGTACAATTGTTCAGGTTATACTGGCAATACTTATCTTATTATGCACAAGCTATTTAATAAAGAAAACAACGTTTGAAAGAGATTTAAGCAAACAACTTGAGAGAAAATTGCATATTAAATTACAAGATGAAAAAATTATAGTAAATTGGGAAAAAATGTTGCTTTATCAAGTGCTGAAGAATGCTGATTATGATAATGAAGATGAACAGACGGTTTGCAATGAGTTTTGCAAAGCAGGAGAAATAATTCATACGAAAGTCCAAGAATTGAATAAAAGTGGGAAGGAAAAAGAAAGTATTGAATTAAGAATATATATATTCGCCTTTGAAAATATATTTTTCAAAGATGAAAAGATAGAAAAAAGGTGGAGATTTATAGAAGGGGTTTTGTTTCAAAAAAAACAGGGGATAAAGTTTGATTTAGAGGCTGTGCAAAGGGCAGTAATATATTGCTTGGTAAAAAATACGCTATCAATTGATAGAAGATATTTGCGAAAACTTTTGGTGACGACAACAAAACCCGGGGAATGGTATAAGTGGACATTAGCTTTGTATTATTTCTTCCCGGAAATTCGGGAAAAAAGTTATCAGTATTTATGGGTAGAGCAATATATTGAAAATGAATGGGTTAAGGTCGAACAAAAAGCTTTTGATATTGACCGGTATATCAGGCGAATGCAACGGGAGAGTGAAATTCTCAAAATTGTACAAAAATTAGTCATTGAGTCAGGGGAATGAATTAAATGGATGATGTAAAAAAAGATACGAGTTTTTGCACACTTGTTCTGTATAAACAACATTATAGAAACAAGTACACGCAAAGCCTTCCGGATAGCAGTTATAGTTCGTGGGGATATTATGATGGATTTGATATACGAATACCTGATGTGAGTTATACATATGAGAACAAAAAAGAGATTAGCTTATTGACAAAGATGCATTCTGAAAGCAGAAAAATTATAACGGAATTGCAAGGATTTTATGGAGTTCAAATTATCGGCTTATTAAGAAACCAATATAACAAAACATATGAACAATTTATCGAAAATTATAAATGCAAAAAGTACCCTTATTTTGGAATAGGGTTTGTTATGATGAATGATAAATTACAGTATGATGTGCTTCAAAAAAAGATTGAGGAAGAGAATCAGAAGCAGAACGAATTACAGATCCTTGTTATGCAAACATTTGATACAATGGATGCAGTTGTATTAATTCAAAGTAATTGTTTGCGAGAACTTGAGAAATGTCTGAGGACACTTGAAAATATATCTCAAATTGTATATCTGTATACGATTGTTGGTGTGGCACAATCTTATTTAAATATCTGTTCAGAAAAGAAAATTGAATGGAAATGGAATGAAAGAGATTGCAATATTGAGAAAAAAATTCCGTTATTGACACTGAAAATTGCATCTGAAAATCCAAAGAAAATAAGGACAATAATTGAAAGCAAAAGTATTATGGAAACCGACATAAATAAATATTTTAAGGAAGCGGACTTCAAGTATATGCATGGACACCATAATGTTTTTATTCAATTCAGAAATATTCCTGTTAAATTCTTGATTTTTTTGCTTTTGCCAAATGGATTATTATCGCACGAAAATGAGTTGTTCGGGACATCAATATATAATATTGAAACAGACTGCTTATATGATTTTGATATTGCGGACGGAGAAAGAGGACAGGACACACAGGTGACAGATGATTTGCCAGAGCTTCTCACAGATATGTATATAAAAACTGTTCAAAAATATTTAGAAAATGAAAACAATACATATTTGCACAATCTTGTTTTGATTTTGAACGCTCTGTCGCAATTTGAACATTTTCGTATGGCGAGAGACGTATATTATTTGGTGTTTCGGGCATTTAATAACTTTTTAATGGAATTTGACAAGTTAAGTCGTGAAAAAAATGATGAAAAGATAGATGAATTGAATGTGGAAATTACAAAAATGATAGGGTATATAAATTCAGTAGTGACACAATCTATTCATACAGATCAGAATTTTTTGACCATTCCAGGTTATAGTGGAACATCATTTTGGTTACCAATTAAGTTGACTATATATTATCAAGAATTAGCATATAAAATTGTAAAAATATATCGCGAAAAGAAACATCAATATGATGTGATGCTTGTTCCAGAACTGGAAACAAAACCGTATACGAAGGAAAAAAGAATAGAAGATAGCGAAAATGTGATTCATACTATAATAGTGAAGTTTGGACAAAGAATGTTGTTCCAACCATCTTTGCATATAGTCTTGATCCATGAATTAAGTCATTATATAGGAGAAGAATACAGACAAAGAATACTTCGAAAAAATAAAATGGTAGAATTGATGGCATTCCTTACAGTAAAACTTTTATTCAAAGGAGTCATACAGGAAAACGGAAGTATACAAAAAGAGATTGACTCATATATTACAAGTGTACAAGAGAAAATCGGGGCATTTTACCTTAGAAAGATAAACAAGAAGTGCAGCAATGATTATTATGCGTCGGATATTGCAAAAGCATTGCAGAGCGCTGCATGGAATGTAATAATGGCAGATAGTAGAGATCCGCTGTTTGAAGAAGTGTTTGGAACGTTGAGTGATTGGGATGCGATCATTAAAAAAATAGATGAAATTGAACCCGGAATGGACGGTGAAGAAATTTTCTTCGAAGTAAAAAATTGCCTCAGTAGTAACCGTATGAAAGCAAGATATTCTGTCGAAGTAGAAAATCTGATTTGTTCTTTAGTTCGTGTTTTTAAAGAAATCTATTCGGATATATCTGCATATGCTATTTTGCAGTTTCCTTTTGAAGAGTTTCAAGATGCATTTAGTATATCGGAAGAAAAGCAAATAGATAATACAAATGTTGATTGTCAGCAAAGCATAAGAGAGTATGTTATGGCGCACATTATGAAAAATGGCAGCGAAATTAAAGTAAATAATCGTGGCTTAGAGATCTCTGGAAATAACAGTGTTTATGATCAAATGTATTCGTATGATTTGGTAAAGAAACAATTGTGTGAATATGCTGAAGAATGCATGAAAAAAATACAGTATAGATTTAATAAATCAGATAATGATGTAATTGATAGCATTCGGATAGCTTATACACATTTTAAACAACAGAATGATAGCGATATTTTCTCAATTGTCATCAAGGAAAATGATGCATATGAAAAAGAAACCTATAGGCAAATTAAATCGTTCACTAAAAAATTTCCGGTAAAAAGGACTTGAGAAAAATATACATGGGTGATATAATATTTGCCAATATTTAATGAAAGGTAGAGTTATGAATAAAAATAATTTTGGTATATTAACGGCGGAAGATATGGATAAGGAAGCTCAACCAATAAGAAATGAGTGGAATTCTTTTTCGGTACCTCCAATTTCAATAAAAGAGCAAAAACGATTGAAATTTGAAAGTGAAAAAGAAAAGCGAAAGGAATGTGCTATCAAAGAAGTATTTGAAATATAAGTAATTTGGATAGACATAAGTCAACCCATTTTTGGTTAAGGAAATGTTGGTTTGTAATTTCCCTTCGTTGTACAGATTAAAAACAAAAAAGATCTATGCTATGCAAGGGTCTTGTTTAGACAAAAGCCAAAATCTCCAAACTGAGTAGTTTTATCTTCATCAGTTTGGAGATTTATATAAACTTTGAGATAATTTCTATACTTTTTCAGACATAGAATTTAATGCCTCTTCATATTCCTCAGGAGAATATTTTCTTAAAATCTGTTCTCTGGTTAAACCAAGATCAATCATATTTTGAATTGCATCAATTTTGGCTTCATGTAGTCCGGTAAGCCTGCCTCTGGCTTCCCCTCGAGCTTCCCCTCTGGCTTCCCCTCGAGCTTCTCCAAGCTCCAACAACTCTTCAGAGCGTAACTTCAAAATCTTACCACCCATAATTTCACCCAATCCTTTCCTGATCTCATTATCCTCCGGAATAATATAATCCGCAATCTCCTCAATCAAAACGATCATATCCATATAAAGATGTGACTTTTGTTCCTTCTCAGATGTTTCCTCCAGCTTTCGGTTAATCTCCCGGAAATCGTCCAGCAGATGCTGCACATTCTTCGAATCCGTTCCGTTATGCTTCAAAAAATGCTCATATCGTAAGATATGATATGGAAGCAGAATCAGCAGCCGTTTTTCAAAAATCCGGTCAACGGTGTATTTCTTTGCCTGTATGACCGGAACGCGGTAGCGTACTTTCTGTCCGTCCGCAAACTTCACAATCGCTTCGTGAAAATCCGGAAGTGAACGGTGATTGCGGATGTAAAGTACGCACGACTGCGGAAATTCAATTTCCCAGACCGCATGCTTCGCAAAAGAAGCATGCTCAAGCGCAATGGAAATATCGTACTCAAACATACGGATGACCATCGTTTCATCTTTGGTGGACTGGCACTCCAGATGATAAATGTGGCTGCCGATCCGGATAATGGAGTCCGTGACCACGGTTCCGAATTTTTCATAATGTTCATTCCGCAGCTGTTCAAAGGGTTCCTCCTCACTGTAGGAAGTGTGGAAAACTTCATTGATCAGCGGAATAAGAAGCTGTGGCATCTTTTGTGCAATTGTCCGGAACACATCATCAAAAATGGTGCTGTGTTCTGTCGTGTTTTCTGTGTTGGCATCTGGTAACGTGTTTACCGAAATGTCAGTGTTCCCCATGTAATGTCCTGCCTTTCCTTTAGTATATATCATAAGCATCTGTTTTTACAATATGGAAAGTGTAAGAAACAGAAGCAGTTATGATCAAACGTATGAAATTGTAATTATAATGGTAATTTGAACGAATGTTCTTTCATGAATGCTATGAGATATAATTAAAATACATCTCATAGCATAGAAATAAGAAAAATACAGTTATAGACGGATTAAGTCATGCTTTTACCGACATAGAATTTATCGCCTCTTCATATTCCTCAGGAGAATATTTTCTTAAAATCTGTTCTCTGGTTAAACCAAGATCAATCATATTTTGAATTGCATCAATTTTGGCTTCATGTAGTCCGGTAAGCCTGCCTCTGGCTTCCCCTCGAGCTTCCCCTCTGGCTTCCCCTCGAGCTTCTCCAAGCTCCAACAACTCTTCAGAGCGTAACTTCAAAATCTTACCACCCATAATTTCACCCAATCCTTTCCTGATCTCATTATCCTCCGGAATAATATAATCCGCAATCTCCTCAATCAAAACGATCATATCCATATAAAGATGTGACTTTTGTTCCTTCTCAGATGTTTCCTCCAGCTTTCGGTTAATCTCCCGGAAATCGTCCAGCAGATGCTGCACATTCTTCGAATCCGTTCCGTTATGCTTCAAAAAATGCTCATATCGTAAGATATGATATGGAAGCAGAATCAGCAGCCGTTTTTCAAAAATCCGGTCAACGGTGTATTTCTTTGCCTGTATGACCGGAACGCGGTAGCGTACTTTCTGTCCGTCCGCAAACTTCACAATCGCTTCGTGAAAATCCGGAAGTGAACGGTGATTGCGGATGTAGAGCACGCATGACTGCGGGAATTCAATCTCCCAGACCGCATGTTCTGCAAAAGAAGCATGTTCAAGCGCAATCGAGATATCATACTCAAACATACGGATAACCATCGTCTCATCCCGGGTGGACTGGCACTCCAGATGATAGATATGGCTGCCGATCCGGATAATGGAATCCGTGACCACAGTTCCAAATTTTTCATAATGTTCGTTCCGCAACTGTTCAAAATGATCCTCATCGCTGTAGGAAGTGTGGAAAACTTCGTTAATCAGCGGAATAAGAAGCTGCGGCATTTTCTGTGCGATCGTCCGGAATACATCATCAAAAATAGTGCTGTGTTCTGTAGTGTTTTTCTCGTTGGCATCTGACAGCGGAGCTGCCACAATGTCAGTGTTCCCCATGTAGTATCCTGCCTTTCCTTTAGTATATATCAAAACAACATAGTTTTACAACCGAAAAAAACGGGAAAACAGAGTCGTTTTTGATCCTGTATTCAATTAAAATTCCAGTGGATAAACGGGCGAACAACCCATCAGATTTGGAATTATATGTGTTTATTGAAATTAGAATAACGTATTTCCATATAGAAGTCAAATGTTTTATAAAATAGAATGCTTGACAGGTGAAGTGTAATATGATTTTTCCTGATTCCCGATAAAAAATGGAAAAGACGCATCAGTGGGTGAAAGAAGAATATTTATACTTTGGGGATATGAAGTATGAGAAATGGGACATATGAGAAAAAAGTAGTATATTATGTCCTGTTTTTTCTTCTATATGTCCCATTTGATTCCGTGGACAGATTTTTACACGGAACAAGAACGTTAGATCTTCATTGTAAGCTGAATCCGTTGCTTTTTCACATCCACACTCAGAACTTTCACTTCCACGATATCCCCGACGCTGACGACCTCCAGCGGATGCTTGATAAAGCGGTCACACATCTGCGAGATATGTACCAGACCATCCTGATGGACTCCGATATCAACAAAGGCACCGAAATCAATGACATTTCGCACGGTTCCCTTCAATACCATGCCCGGAGTCAGATCTTTGATCTCGAGCACGTCACTGCGCAGGATTGGTTTTGGCATATCCTCACGCGGATCACGGGCAGGCGTTTCCAGTTCCTTTACGATATCCCGGAGAGTCAGTTCGCCGATTTCCAGATCCTGTGCAAGCTTTTTGTAATCCCGGACTTTTTTCGAGATCCCGGCAACATTGCGGTCTGTCACATCCGAAAGCGTATAGCCGAGTGTTTCCAGCAGCTGTTTTGTGGCTGCGTAGGATTCCGGGTGTACACCGGTGGCATCCAGAGGGTTTTTTCCGTCACTGATGCGCATGAAGCCGGCACACTGTTCATAGGCTTTTGGTCCAAGCTTGGCTACTTTCAGAAGCTGGGAACGGGAGGCAAATTTTCCGTTTTCTTCGCGGTAGAGGACAATATTTTTGGCAATGGCTTTGCTCACACCAGAGACATATTCCAGCAGGGAGGCAGAAGCGGTGTTTAAGTCCACACCGACACGGTTTACGCAGTCTTCCACGACATGATCCAGCGCTTCGGTCAGTTTCTTCTGGTTCATGTCATGCTGGTACTGTCCGACACCAATGGATTTCGGGTCGATTTTTACCAGTTCTGCGAGTGGGTCCTGTAGGCGGCGCGCCATGGATGCGGCACTTCGCTGTCCGACATCAAACTGCGGGAATTCTTCGGTTGCCAGCTTGCTGGCAGAGTATACGGAGGCACCGGCTTCGTTTACGATGATGTATTGTACCGGTTCCGGAATCTCTTTGAGAAGCTGTACGATGATCTGTTCGGATTCGCGGGAAGCAGTACCGTTTCCTAAAGAGATTAACGTAATATGGTATTTGGATATCAGCTTTTTTAATACGGCCTTGGCTTCCTCTACACGATTCTGCGGAGCAGTCGGGTAGATCACAGTCGTGTCAAGTACTTTTCCGGTCGGATCCACCACAGCGAGCTTGCATCCGGTACGGAATGCCGGATCCCAGCCGAGTACAACCTGACCGGCGATTGGAGGTTGCATCAGAAGCTGTTCTAAGTTTTTGCCGAATACACGGATGGCACCGTCTTCGGCTTTTTCGAACAGATCGTTTCGGATTTCGCGCTCAATGGCAGGTGCAATCAGCCGGTTGTAAGCATCCTCTGTAACTTCATGCAGTACAGCTGCTGTGGGAGCAGAAGGTGCGGTGATGAGTTTACGGTCGAGATAGGAAAGAATCCGGTCCACGGGTGCATCAATTTTTACTGTGAGGAATTTCTCTTTTTCTCCGCGGCTGATGGCAAGAATCCGGTGTCCGGCAAGCTTTGAAAGACTTTCGCTGAATTCATAATACATCTCATAGACGGATTCGGCTTCGGGATCTTTTGCAGCGGATAAAAGCTGTCCGTGCTTCATAGTCAGTTCCCGGATATGGGTACGGAAATCGGCATTGTCGGAGACCGACTCTGCAAGGATATCTTTTGCACCGTTTAAGGCATCTTCTGCGGTGTTGACTTCTTTTTCCGGATTGATATATTTTTTGGCTTCTTCTAGAGGAGTCTCTGTCATTTTCTGTAAAAGGATCAGGTTGGCCAGTGGCTCTAATCCTTTTTCCTTTGCGATCGTTGCACGGGTACGGCGCTTCGGACGGTACGGGCGGTATAGATCATCCACGGCTACCTGTGTTTCGGCCGCGAGAATCTGTGCACGCAGTTCCTCCGTCAGTTTTCCCTGTTCTTCAATGGAGGCCAGTACGGTCTGTTTTTTGTCCTCCAGATTTCGCAGATACACCAGACGGTCATAAAGGTTTCGCAAGATTTCATCACTCAGTGCACCGGTAGCTTCTTTCCGGTAACGTGCGATAAAGGGAATCGTGCATCCTTCATCAATGAGTTTCACAGCAGCGGCTGCCTGTTCCCTGCGTATGCCGAGTTCTTCTGCAATTTTTGTATTAATATCCATAAATTTTCCCCTTAATAGTCCTTTCCTGTCAAATAATACTTTCCCTATTATATATGAAATGTTACAATAAAAGCAATCCTAAAAAGAAAGGAAAACGTATTATGGATATGTATGGATCATCTTATCAACCAAATCCGAATCAGCCGTATCGCAGCCGGAGATCTGCACGCATGGAGGCAGCTTCCCTGATACTTGGATCAATTGCATTACTAAGCTGCACCTGTCTGTATCTTGCTGTGCCGTGTGGGGCGCTGGCGGTTATTTTTGCAACACTTTCCCGCGGAGGCATGATGTCCTATACTTCGAAAGCACAGATCGGAATGATTCTGGGGATTATGGCATTGGTTGCGGCTATCGGACTGTACGCATCGGTTCTGGGGTATGCCATCCATCAGTATGGAAGTATCGATGGATTTTTAAAGGCCTATTCTGATATGCAGGGCATGGATTATAATGAACTGATGAAGCAGTTTATGGCAAAATAAAAAGATTGTTGCATCTGCATAGCCATGCTATAATGAGAAAAGCAATCAGTTACAGAAACGGAGTATAAACAAATGAACCTACCTTGCAAAGAATTAAAACGAATCGCAAGAGACAATTTAAATGGAAATTATAAAATACCAATGGGAGCTTTTCTTGCCGCCACACTGATTCCTTTGGCGGTAGAACTCCCATTTTCCATGTTGCAGAAAGATGCACAGCCGCTTCCGGTGACGATCATGTTTTATGTGGCGGAATTTCTGATCACACTTTTAAGCATGGTATTGTCTGTCGGAATCCTTCAGCTTCATCTGTCACTTGCACGGAAAAAAGAAATGACACTTGGCATGGTATTTTATGGGTTTAAAAATCACCCGGACCGTTATATCATTGCAGGACTGCTTTTGATTATTGCAACGCTGATCAGCTGTATTCCTGTGATCACAGGTGCTGTGTTATTTTTTGCCCTGGACAAGTCGCCTGCGGCGATTGCAGTACTGGTGATACTTGGTATTGTAAGCACGATTCTGGCAGTTTTCGTGCAGATGTGGTATGCACTGGCATTGTATCTGCTTTTGGATCATCCGCAGATGAAGGCACGCGAATCATTAAAGATCAGCCGTCAGATCATGAAGGGAAATAAAGGAAGATTATTTTATATTTATCTGAGCTTTATCGGATTGCAGATACTGTGTCTGCTGTCTTTAGGCATCGGGTCACTCTGGGTATATCCATACCAGTCACAGACACTGGTTATTTTTTATCTGGATGTGGTCGGGGAGATCCCATCAAACATAAGCTAATGCTCCGGCTGATTGCCGGATATTAGAATATACTATTAGGTAATTGCGAAACTCGCGATGCTCGTTCGCAAACTTGAATCAAAATAGAAAC
>OFMS01000485.1_pt1 | contig 39953 bp, 33 predicted proteins | sample 1541871 | NCBI WGS metagenome assembly OFMS01 (sample SAMN04209251, study PRJEB22552) | human gut metagenome | biome: gut; material: feces | host: Homo sapiens | place: USA: Oklahoma
ACGCTCCCATCCTCACTATACATCCAGGTAATTTCTCATGCAAGCATGAGCATTACCTAGAATGTATGTGATGAGTGAACTGTGGCTTAAAATATATGCGGCTGTGGTCTCTTTGCCACGAAATATGCCCGCTCACAATCTGCTTTTGGCGGCTCTTTTGTACCTTCTCCGCAAACTGCCAGCAATTCCAGACCGGATACCCGGATCAGTTCTTCTACTTTTTTCAGCTCATAAGCTCTCTGATAATGAAACTCCTCATAGCGGGCGTACAATCCATTTTCCTGCTCCACAAACAACGTCAGCGCATATTCGTTGATGCTGCTTTCCTCATCAAAACAGTTTTCCCAGATAAAGCTTTCATGCTCGCGGTTCTCACAGATGGTCGCATCCCCGATCAGATCTCGGTATTTGTACAACGTATTCATATCAAAAATAAAGATTCCGTCCTGATCCAGATAATTATGCACCAGTGAAAATACTTCTGCAAGGTCTTCCTCTTCCAGAAGATAATTCATGGAATCGCAGACACATACCACTGCTTTCACCGTTCCATACAATTCAAATTCCCGCATATCCTGCATCAGATATAAAATATCCAGACCGGATTCCACCCGTTTTTCCTGGGCGACCTCCAGCATATCCGGGGAATTGTCGATGCCGATCATATCGTATCCCTCAGCTGCCAGAAGTTCTGTCATACTTCCGGTACCGCAGCCAAGCTCCGCGATCAGTCCGTCTTCTATTCCATAGTCTTTTAAAATACCGGTCAGATACGTACACCATGCCGGATAATCAATGTTATCCATGAACAGATCGTATACACCGGCAAAACTTTCATAAGATTCTTCCATACTGTCTCCTTTCTGACCTGTCGTTCCCTTTCTTCCGGTTTCCTGTTGTACAAAACGTTTTTCAGAAGTAATACCTTCCGCAAATCCAATCCCAGCGATTTGCGGAAGGTATCCGATTCCTCTTGTGTAACCTTGTAACTGTTCAGTACCTTCACAGGTACAGGAAAAATTGCATTAAAAATCACCTTCGGTGATGTCATTTTTGCTTGTATGTCTCGGGATTTTGGCATATTCATGCCAAAACACCTCGTGGGATAGTGGCTGCTGAATAGTTACACAACCTTTTCTTCCTGTATATTCTTTTCCGGCTCCTGTGCCTTTTTCTTTCCAAACCAGAAAAACAGCACCACGCCGGCAATCGCAGTGAAAATAGCGATAAACTGGGATGTGGACAAACTTCCCACATTTCCCCTTTCCAGATCCCCACGGAAGAATTCCAGGACAAATCTTCCCACACTGTAACAAACCAGATACAGCCCTGCCACCTGTCCGTCACCTTTTTTCTTTCCTGCAAACCACATCAGGAAGATGCAGTTCAGAAAATCCAGCCCACTGGAGATCAGCTGAGTCGGAATCAACGGCACGTTGTTCGGCGCATAAGCAGAATCGTGGAAAATAATATGAAACGCACTTTCGGTTTCTTTTCCGTAACAACATCCTGCCAGAAAACAGCCGATCCGTCCAAATCCCTGTGCCAGTGCCACCGACGGCATCACCAGATCGAAATATTTCATAAATTTCAGTTTTGCCACCTTACAGTAGAGCCATGCTGCAAGGATTCCTCCGATGATTCCTCCATAAACCACAAAACCGTTCCGCGCATCTTTCAAAAGGGAAAGATCTTTAAGAATCGCCGGAAGCTGCGTGATCAGATACAGAAGCTTCGCTCCTCCGAATCCACCGATCACCGCCCAAACCGTCACATAGAAGACTTTGTCCGGATCCAGCGCATATTTTTTCGACCGGTACGTGGCACTGAAGTATGCCGCCAGCACACCGATGGCAATCATCAGTCCATATCCGTAGATTGTGATCGGACCAATGGAAAACAATTCATTTTTCATGGATATCTCCTTTTATGTTTTATCTTTTCGCGTCCCCCTTATTATATCAGCATGCCCCGTCCGGTACAATCAAATTATTATCAAAATTATAATCCACATCTTCCAGTTCTTTGGCATGTGCTACCGGATACCAGCGAATCTCTTCCGGATGCTTTTTCAGGATCTTTCTCCCTCCCTGATCTCCGGAGAGTGCCCTGAGATCCGGAAGATATTTTCTGGAAAACCAGACCGGATTACCGGGCGTTTCACCCTGACAGACACTGCCCAGGTCTGCATGCTGTTTTTCCATTTCGCAGACAAATCCTTCCATAGTTTTCTCTCGAAGCCAAGGCTGATCTGCTGTAAAAAATACAAATGCTTCCGCATCGTCTGCTTCCTTCAGCCCGTTTTTTATAGTCCAGGACGCACCGTCCCTGCTTTCCGGTGAAAATACTGTCCGGTGGGCAAATGTTCTTCCCTGTTCCAGAAGTTCTTCATACTGGCTGACCAGCACAATTTCCCAGTCGCTGTGCCGTTCGCATATTGCAGCCAGCCGTTCAAGGACATGCCGGTACATCGGTTTCCCATCGATCGGATAAAATAGTTTATTACTGCCAAAACGGCGGCTGTTTCCAGCCGCCATATAAATCATTCGAATTCTCATTTTTTCAGGAGTCCCATCGCAATCTTTTCGCTTGTGATTGGCAATTCCCGGAACCACAGACCTGTTGCATTATAGATTGCATGTGCCAGTGCCGGTGATGGCGTATTAATAACGATCTCACCGATGGATTTGGCCCCAAACGGTCCTGTCGGTTCGTAACTGCTCTCAAACTCCACACGCAGTTTTCCCATATCCAGACGGGTCGGAACTTTATACTGCATTAAGGAATTATTTCTCAACTGTCCTTTCGGGCTGTACTGAATATTCTCATACAGTGCCATACCGATTCCCTGTACAAGACCTCCTTCCACCTGAACCCGTGCCAGATTCGGATTGATGACCGTACCACAGTCCACAACTGCCACATAATCAAGAACCTCTACATGACCAGTCTCTTTATCCAGTTCAATCTCTACCATACCTGCCATAAACGGAGGCGGGGACACCGGTGAGCTGCTGTCTTCCACAGCTTCCAGAGCATTGATACTTCCGCACATGGAACTGGTACCGATCTGGGTAAGAGAAACTTCCTCACCGGTAGCCAGACGTTTTACACTGTCTCCGGCGAATTCCAGTTCCTCACTTTCACAGTTCAGGATCTTTGCAGCTTCCTGCACGATCCGTTCCTGTAATTTTCTGCAGGCCTTTTCTACCGCACGTCCGGTAATATACGTGGTACTGGATGCATAAGATCCGGAATCATACGGAGATGTATCCGTATCCGCACCGCTGACGATCACATTTTCAATCGGGCACATCATACATTCTGCTACCATCTGTGCCAGAATCGTATCACAGCCGGTTCCCATATCTGCCGCACCGATTGCAAGGGTGTAGATACCGTCTTCGTTCAGTTTGATATCCGCAGACCCCACATCCACACCGGAGATACCGGAACCCTGCATGGACATGGCCATTCCCACGCTTCGCACTTTACCGTTTCCCATATCTCTTGCCGGATATTTGTCTTCCCAGCCGATCATCTTTGCTGCACGCTCCAGACAACGATCCAGTGCACAGCTGTTACTTACCTCATCGTAATAAGAATGCATCTGCACCCCTTCACGTACCATGTTCATCTCACGAACCTTCAGAGGATCCATGCCGATCTTTGCCGCCAGCTGATTGACTGCGGATTCTACCGCAAACTGCCCCTGAGTTGCTCCGTATCCACGGTATGCACCTGCAGACATCACATTACTGTAAACTACGTCATAGGAAAAACGATGAGCCTCCAGAGATCCTTCGTATAACGGAATGGATTTGTGTCCGGACAGGCCAACCGTTGTCGGACCATGTTCCCCATACGCACCGGAATTGGATAACGTATATACATCGATCGCGCGGATCTTACCATTTTTCATTGCTCCCAGCCGTACAGTTACTTCCATCTCATGCCGTGGGGAAGATGCGGTCTGGGATTCCTGTCTGCTGTAAATGATCATAGACGGTTTTCCGGTCTTCCAGGTGACAAAAGCCGGGAAAACTTCCGCTACCACCGACTGTTTTGCCCCGAATCCACCACCGATTCTCGGTTTGCTGACACGGATCTTTGATTTTGGTATTCCCAGGGCATTGGACAGGATCCTTCGTACATGAAAGACGATCTGTGTGGAACTCACCACATTCAGTCTGCCATAAGCATCCATAAAGCAGCAGGTACGGAAAGTCTCCATCATCGCCTGCTGATCTGCTTTTACATGATAGGTCTCTTCCACCATCACTTCACAGTCTTTGAAAACGGCTTCCACATCCCCGTAACCGCTGGTTCCTGTTGCCACCAGATTGCGCTTATTATCTGCTCCCACCGGACATAATGCTTTCCAGTTTTCTTCCGGGTGAACCAGAATCTCATTATCTTTGGCTTTGTGAAAATCCAGAATGGCCGGTAGAACTTCGTACTGTACTTTAATGATTTTCAGTGCTTTGTCTACGCACTCCTCATTCTCTCCCGCTACGATGGCCACCGGATCCCCCACATAGCGTACATGCTGATCCAGGATCTGACGGTCATAGGGACTTGGCTCCGGATATGTCTGTCCGGCCATGGTAAAACGCTGGGTTGGTACATCTTCCCAGGTATACACAGCTTCGATTCCCGGAACCTTCTTTGCTGCATCTGTTTTTATTGACAGAATATTTGCGTTGGCATGCGGGCTTCGAAGTACTTTTACCACCAGACAGTCAGCCGGAGCCACATCCTGTGTAAAGACCGGTTTTCCTGTTACCAACGCCATTGCATCTTTTTTCATCACCGGTTGTCCTACTACCTGCATACTGCACCTTCTTTCTCTTTTTTATAAGCAAGAAACTGCTGGATTCCTCGGAGCTGCCCTTCGTATCCGGAACAACGGCATAGATTTCCTGCCAGGTATTCTTTTATTTCTTCCTCGGATGGATCCGGATTCTCACGAAACAGTGCCAGTGCGTTCATGATCATGCCCGGATTACAGAAACCGCACTGTTCTGCTCCCTGATTGGCGATAAATGCACCGAACTCCGCCGCTTCCTCCTGCAGTCCTTCCAGAGTATCTACTTTATGGCCGGATACTCTCGCCACCAGAGTGGAACAGGAAAGTACCGGTTTATCATCTACAAATACTGTACACAACCCGCAGTTTGCCGTCTCACATCCTCTTTTCACACTTTTACACCCATGGGCACGCACAAAATCCAGCAGGAGCATCCCCGGCTGAATCTCTTCTGTGATTTTTTTACCATTTAACGTCATCTGGATCTTCATACCGTTATACCTCCTGCATCTTTTCTATCTGTTTGAGCCCTCTGCCGATCAGAACTTCTGCCAGATGGCTTCGGAATTCTTTTCCCGCACGCATATTTCCTTCTGTCGGGAACTGCGCAGCCAGTTCTCCGGCCAGTGCTTCACTGCCCTTTTTCTTCCAGTCAGCCTCGGACACACACAGACAGACTGCTCTCGACGGACGGGCACCGACTGCCGTATAGACCTGTCCATCACGTAACGAAATACCACAGGTCAGTACCGGAAAATCTGTTTTTGAATTTCTGTGAGACAGATAGACACTTTTATCCTCATGTTTTTTCACAATCAGGCGCACCAGAATATCCCGGTCCGGTTTCTGCCTGGCAAATTCGGCAAGTGAGATGCAGCCGCCTTTGTACAGTTCCACCCAGGTATCCAGTGCCAGAAAACAGGTCAGTACATCCGAGAAGCCAAATCTTCCGAAAATACTTCCGCCAACGGTTGCCAGATTCCGGAACTGTACACCGACTATACTTCTTACACTCTCACTGACTGCACCGTTTGTGTAGCTATTCAGTCCCTCGTGCTGCTCCAGCTGCCGCAGAGTTGTCATACAACCAATGGAAAATTCTTTCTCATTTTCCTCGATGGTATTCAGTCCCAGATTGGACAGATCGATGGCTGTCGGAACCATCCGGTTTCCCATCTTCAACCACAGCATGCCTCCAATGATACAGTTTTGCTTCTTCTGATTCAATTCATACGCCTGCTCCAGGCTTTCTGCCATCACGTATTCTTTTATTTTAATCATGTATTTCAATCACCTCTTTATTCTTGATGTTTACAATATTGGACATAATTCACCTATCATAAACAGTATACATGAAAATGCAGAAAGGGTAAAGAAAAAAATGTCATGAAAAATGCTTTGCTTTTTTCATGACATTTCCTATTATAATGTGCCCTATAAACACTTTAAACCCGCGCTCCTGTATGCAGCAGCTGATTTGCATTTTTGATTCTCTCCTGAGTCGGCGGATCGATGCCTTCCAGCGGATACTCATAACCGAGTTCTTTCCATTTGTACGCGCCCAGTGTGTGATACGGCAGTACTTCTACTTTCTGTACATTGTGAAGAGACTGGATAAATGCATCCAGACGAATCAGATATTCGTCTTTGTCGCTTCGTTCCGGTACCAGTACATGTCGGATCCACATTGGTTTTCCGATTTCATCAAGGTATCTTGCCATATCCAGAATGTTCCGGTTGGTCTGACCGGTGAGGATCTTATGCTGTTCATCATCGATGTGTTTGATATCCAGCATCACAAGATCGGTCACTTCCAGAAGTTTTTTGATCTTCTCAAAGCGCTCGCCCTCTCTGGTAAATGGATTGCCGCTGGTATCCAGTGTGGTGTGGATGCCCTGGGCTTTGGCTTTCCTGAAAAGTTCTGTCAGAAAATCAATCTGCAGCATCGGTTCGCCGCCGGAGACAGTGATTCCGCCTTCTTTTCCCCAGTATCCTTTGTAGCGGACTGCTTTTTTCAGCAGTTCATCTGCGGTGTAAGGCGTTCCAACTTTCATATCCCAGGTATCCGGGTTATGGCAAAACTGGCAGCGCATCGCACATCCGGACACAAAGATCACATATCGTACTCCCGGTCCGTCTACGGAACCGAAACTTTCCAGTGAATGAATATATCCTGTCAGTTCTTTCTTTTCTTCTGACATAAGCTCCTCCATTTTTTCTTTTATATTTTACCATAGAAAACATTTGGCGATACAGTTTTTCACTGCACCGCCAAACGATTTTATTTTATATTACTGTTTATTCACCTGAATCTGTCAGACAAATTACATTGTTTTGTGGCAGGTTCTTGCGATAACATCCAGCTGCTGTTCACGAGTCAGGTCGATGAACTTAACAGCATATCCGGATACACGGATTGTGAAGTTTGCGTATTCCGGTTTCTCCGGATGTTCCATAGCATCGATCAGTTTTTCTGTACCGAATACGTTTACGTTCAGGTGATGTGCACCCTGATCGAAGTAACCATCCAGGATGTGTACCAGGTTGTTGACTCTTTCGTCATCGTCATGACCCAGTGCGCTCGGGCTGATGGTCTGTGTATTGGAGATACCATCCAGTGCCAGTTCGTATGGCAGCTTAGCAACAGAGTTCAGGGAAGCCAACAGGCCGCTCTTTTCTGCGCCGTAAGATGGGTTAGCTCCTGGTGCCAGAGGCTCTCCCAGTTTTCTACCATCCGGCAGAGTACCGGTAGCTTTACCGTATACTACGTTGGATGTGATAGTCAGGATAGATGTTGTCGGCTCAGAATCTCTGTATGTATGGCATTTGTTCAGTTTGTGCATGAATGTTTTCAGCAGCCAGATTGCGATATCGTCTGCACGGTCATCGTCGTTACCGTATCTCGGGAATTCGCCTTCTGTCTCGAAATCAACTACCACACCGTCTTCGTCACGGATTGCTTTTACTTTTGCGTATTTGATTGCGCTCAGAGAGTCTACTACGTGAGAGAAACCAGCGATACCGGTTGCGAATGTACGTCTTACGTCAGTATCGATCAGAGCCATCTCTGCTGCTTCGTAGTAATATTTGTCATGCATGTAGTGGATCATGTTCAGAGTATCTACATACAGTTTTGCCAGCCAGTCCATCATAACATCGTAATGTTCCATTACTTCGTCATAATCCAGATATTCAGCTGTGATCGGTCTGTAAGCAGGTCCCACCTGAACTTTTGTCTTCTCATCGATACCACCGTTGATTGCGTACAGTAAACATTTTGCCAAGTTCGCACGTGCACCGAAGAACTGGATCTCTTTACCGGTCTGAGTAGCGGATACACAGCAGCAGATGCTGTAGTCATCGCCCCATACCGGACGCATAACATCGTCGTTTTCGTACTGGATGGAACTTGTTGTTACAGAAATTCTTGCTGCGTAATCTTTGAAAGATTCCGGCAGTCTGGAAGAATAAAGAACAGTCAGGTTCGGTTCCGGAGACGGTCCCATATTTTCCAGAGTATGCAGGAAACGGTAATCGTTCTTTGTTACCATGGAACGTCCGTCCTGTCCCATACCACCAACTTCCAGAGTAGCCCATACCGGGTCACCGGAGAACAGTTCTGTATAGGAAGTAATTCTTGCGAATTTTACCATTCTGAACTTCATAACCATATGGTCGATCAGTTCCTGTGCTTCTTTCTCTGTCAGAACGCCTGCTTTCAGGTCTCTCTCGATATAGATATCCAGGAATGTGGATACACGACCAACACTCATTGCTGCTCCGTTCTGAGTCTTGATTGCTGCCAGATATCCGAAGTACAGCCACTGTGCTGCTTCTTTTGCGTTTTTCGCCGGTACGGAAATATCGAATCCGTAAGATGCAGCCATTTCTTTCATTTCGTTCAGAGCTTTCATCTGATCTGCAAGTTCTTCACGAAGACGGAAATCAGTTCCTTTCATTCCATGTCTTTCGTAACGTTTCATATCGTAGCGTTTTTTCTCCAGCAGGAAATCGATACCGTACAGAGCTACACGACGGTAATCGCCTACGATACGTCCACGGCCGTAAGTATCCGGCAGACCGGTAATGATTTTGTTATGACGGGCAACTTTCATCTCGTCTGTATAGATATCGAATACACCCTGGTTATGTGTTTTATGATATTTTGTGAAGATTTCATGCAGTTTCTCACTCGGTGTATATCCGTGTGTTGTGCAGGCTTTCTCAGCCATCTTGATTCCACCGTAAGGCATGAATGCTCTCTTCAGCGGTTTGTCTGTCTGCAGACCAACGACTGCTTCCAGATCTTTCATGCTTTCATCGATATATCCCGGGCCATATGCTGTGATACCGGAAACTACTTCTGTTTCCATATCCAGAACGCCGCCTTTTGCACGTTCCTCTTTCTGCAGCTCCTGCAGTTTTCCCCACAGTTTATCTGTTGCCTCTGTAGGTCCCTCCAGGAAAGTCTCATCTCCGTCATATGGTGTGTAGTTGCACTGAATGAAGTCACGTACATCTACAGAATTAACCCAGTTTTTACCCTGGAAGCCTTCCCACTGTTCAAACTTAGCCATTGCATATCCTCCTGTGTTTGTGTGTATTTACATTGTTATCTTTTTGTCAGGTGTAGTATAACATCACTTTTTTCAAAAAACAAATAGAAAATAATCCCAAATCCATGAAATATAGGCATGTATGCAATTTTGTACAATTTGGGGCAGATATTGTATTTATTCAGGAACAATTTCCATATCTTGTGTTTTTTATCCTTTTTTTCTGTTTTTCTTCTCTGTTTCATAAGATTTCAGTGCCTTCATGGCGATTCCGGACATCGGATAAAGCATAATAATATTAAACACGGTCATCAGACCCACGCCAACGTCTCCAAGATCCCACACCACCGTGTATGCTGCCAGTCCGCCGATAAACATCATCACCAATGCAAGTACTTTATAGAGATTCTGCGGCAGCATTCCATCTCCAAACAGATATGATATATTTGATCTTGCATAATATAAAATACCGAGAAAAGTAGAGAAACTGAACAGCCAGAGTGTTGCTGCAATGAAAATCACACCAAACTGTCCCAGATGGTAACCCATTGCCACCTGTAAAAGTTCCATACCAACCGCCCCTTCGGTCAGACTTTCCGGCGTCAAAAGCATGATCATCGCCGTACAACTGCAGATTACAATTGTATCGATAAAAACTCCCAGTGCCTGGGTCAGGCCAAGTTTTACCGGCTGATCGCTTTCTGCTGCCGCAGCCGCACAGGGTGCTGATCCGGAACCGGCTTCATTGGAAAACAGACCACGTTTCACACCATTCATCACCACCGTGCCAAGTCCTCCTGCCACTGCCTGACGAATACCAAACGCTTCCTCAAAGATTCTGGAAAACACCCCCGGAAGGGCAGAAAAATTCATACAGATCAAAATCACAGTAATCAGAAAATAACATCCTGCCATAATCGGTACCAGCACATCCAGCACTTTTACCGTTGCAGTTTTTCGAAAAATGATCACTGCTGCAAGTGCCACCAGAACCACTGTGGTATAGATTGGCGGAATGTGAAAGGCATTATGGAATGCAGAAGTTACGGAATTGCTGATAACCTGACTGATTCCACACCAGCAGATCAGTCCGGACATTGCAAAGAGAACGGATATTCCCACATAACGTTTCTTTTTTCCTCCCCGCTTTTCCTGTATGAATCTGTGCATATAATAGGCCGGTCCACCACGGTAGCCACCATATACCGGGTCTTTTTCTTTATAGATCTGTGCAAGAGTTGCTTCCACAAAGGCCGTGGACGAGCCGATGAGTGCCGTCACCCACATCCAGAAAACCGCACCCGCTCCTCCGGCGGAAATTGCCGCAACCACACCGACTAGGTTTCCCATACCGACACGTGTAGCGGTAGAGACGATCAGTGTCTGTAATGCCGACAATGTACTGTTATGGCTCTCCCCTTCCGCCTTTCCCTTTTTTTCAAACAATGTATGCAGCATGTCCGGAAACAGACGGATGGGAAGAAATCTCGTCCGGATTGTAAACCAGATTCCTGCCGGAATCAATATCAGTACGAGCAGTGAAAACCGAAAAGAACTTCCTCCCGGAAGCGGAAGCACGATCCAGTCACCCCATAAAAACTGATATACTTTTTCAATTATCGCTATCATATGACTTATCCTTTTCTTTTTTTATTCTCCTGCTGAGAGGATTGGACGGATTACCTTGGAAGATTCCTGTGTTTTTCTGTTTTTCTGCGGATACTTCCGGTAATTGTGGTATTTTCTGTATTTGCGATGTTCCGGTTTTCTGATTTCTGCACCGTTATTCTCCTGACGGACTGCAACTTCTTTTACCTGCTGTTCCTGTTTCTCTTCTGTCAGCACCTTTTCTGCCACCGGAATCTCTGTGTTTTCCACATCCGGTTTCTGCTGCGCCGGATTCTGTGATTTTGTTTCCTGTTTTCTTGTGTGTACCTGCAGTCTTGTTGTCTGCCCCGGATGTGCATTTCCCTTCTTCTGCTGTTTTTTTCCATGGAATTTCTTCTGCTGATCAGGTTTTTCTCTCTCTTCACCGGATTCCTTTTCCGATTTTTCCATTTTTTCCGGGTTTCCTGGTTTTTCTTTCTTTTCTTTTTTTTCTGTTTTTGAAGGTTTTTCTTCTTCCAGATCTTCCTTTGCTGCTGCAATATCTGACGCAGTCTTCACATTTTCTCCACGTTCTGCCCAGTAACCTGTCAGGATCGCAAGACCTTTATCCTCAGACACAATATAATATGTCTCGTTTTTACCTTCATTTTCACTGATCAGATATCCCAGATATGTGGACAATTGAAAATCCAGTGCATTTTTCACACCGACTTCAACTTTTTGTAATACGATCTTTCCTTTTGTCTGATTCAGTTTTTCGTGAAGACCGAAGGTAAGTGTGGATGCGTTTTCACTGTAGAAAATACACACACAATCCTTCTTGCCAAGCTGATCCACCCCGTACATTCCGTCAGCTTTTACATTTTCATAATCTACGAGATAATATGCCATAATTTTTTCTCCATTTCTTCCATGTTTGTGAAGTACTATTCTTTCAACCGCACATCATTTTATTTTACCCTTTCCCGACATTACTGTCAAACGCTCTGTGCATTTCTCTGCTACTTTTTTCTCTTACAGCTTTCCCAATGATCCATTGGTAAATGCCTGTCTTATCATACACGCCAAATGTTTATCCAGATGTATGTACTTTAGAACAATCATAGCAACTTCAGGCAAAAAAAGACGAATCTACTAAAAATGTATGATTCGTCTTTTTCCTTTTTCATATTGGCTGTCGATTGTTTCCATCCATCAGAACTTTCCGGATGTTCCTCCGTGGCTTCTTCCGGAAGAGCTTGTGTGTGTGGAGCTTCCGCCGGATGAACTTCCGCTGGAGCTGGATACCACTCTGGATGTCACGTTGGATGCAACCAGCACATCCGAATTCTGATACAGGCGCATACTTCCTGCCACCTGGTAATCCGCTGCTGATTCTTTTTTCCGTACACTTTTCAGTTTTGCACTCTTCGATCTTCCTATCAGTAAAGAAATCAGGAAACCAATTGCAAGGGAGATGGGGATATATACGGGATGGACTGTCCCTTTTGGCATATTATCCCCATCATACGGTTCTCCCGTATGGGCCTGGGTAAGGAACTTATCACAGCAGTCTGCAAAGTCGTTGAAGGCATCTCCATACCTTCCGCCACTTAAGGCAGGTTTGAAATCATTTACCACATATTGCAGACCTGCATCGGTAAATGCTGTGATACCAAAACCATAGGTAGTGATAGCATAGTCTCTGTCTTCCATACTGATCAGCAACAGGATACCGTCATCGTCTTTTCCGTATCCGTAGCCGTTATAATCATAGAAATCGTCTGCATAATCCTGTGAAGTCTTTCCTTCCAGGGAATCCACGGTGACTACTGCCACTTCACATTTCTGTCTTTCACTGATTTTCTCCAGTTTATCCAGCAGAGCATCTGCTTCTTCCTCAGTCAGCAGACCTGCATCATCTACAAGCAGCGGAAGCTGTCTTTCTTGCGGAATCGCGCTGCCGGCTTCCTGAGTGTTCGAACCGGAAGCTTCTGTAGTTTCCGAAGTATCGGCACCTGCCGTCTGGTCATCGCCCTGGCTGTCTGTAGCAGCCGGTTCTGCCACTCCCTGAGAATCCACGCTGCAGATAGCAGCTGCCGCATCCAGATAAGCATCTACACAGTCCACATAATAATCCTGGATAGCAAATTCGTTCCAGAGTTCATTTTCCTGTTCCTCCGTTAGTGGAGCTGACTCCATTCCTGAGCTGTAGATAAACCATTCCTGATCATCGATACTGTAGATCAGCATAAAGCCCGGATCATCGGCAAACAGTCCCTTGTACACCTGCTCAGATACCGCCGGAGTTCCCATGCCCTCCGTGGTGTTAGTGATCATACAGGTAATGCGAAGTCCCGCTTCTTCCGATATTGTTTCTGCTTTTTCGTTCAGCGTCGAAATATATTCCCCCAACACATCGCTCTGATCAATGATATAGGTATTACTGTCTGCATATACAGGTATGCCGAAGAGCAATCCGAATAAAATGGAGAGTATCGTAATTTTTAATTTGTGCTTCATATTCTCACCCTCCTTCTTACATCAGTGCAATGATCCAAAGTAACAAATAGATCACAAGTCCGATGATACCGCCGCGAACCGATACGCCGATCCAGAACTTCTTTTTGTCCATCGGCAGGTTGCCTACCAGTTTTCCGCTCTGTCCGTTCATGGCGAAGGTAAATTTTTCACCATTCCAGGTGGTGTTCAGGATCCATACCGGATACAGCACATACCAGTATCTGGCATTGCATACATTTACATTACTGCTGGCCACCGTCACACGGTCCATATGAGGCAGGGTCTTTCGAAATGCATCTTCTGTAGCTTTTTTCACTCGCTCTCTGGCACGTTCCATACGTTCTTCCATGTCCATATCGTATCGATCTGCCATATATCCCGCAAGGTAAGCCGCCTGAAAAGGAACCGCCTCACGGAATTCAAAAGGCTCTATGGATTCCATCAAAGTATCATCCATTTTCCTGGATCCGTCTGCCGGAACGCGGGCGAAACTCAGATTTCCTCCACGCTGCATGGAATACATTTCGGTTTTTGTGTACTCTGTGTCTCCATTTCTCCACTTGGTGATACGCTCACCGTTATATGCGACACTTCCTTCCGCATCTACATCAAAGATCCAGAAAGGAACATAGACACCTTTCATCTCATCCACATGATTTTCTTTTTTAAATACCTTTGGAAGGTATTTTTTCCCTTTCAGATGGTTGAAATAAGCTGCCTTTGCCGCTTTTTTATCTTTCTTAAACGGAATGATATAATCTGGTTTCAGATCTCCGGCAAACTGTCCTTTCATGACAACCCTGTTTCCACAGAACGGACAGCTTGTTGCGCCGGTATTGGCATCTGCAACGATCTCTCCTCCACAGGACTGACAGACATAGACCCGGATTCCGTCTGTCTCGCCTTCCATCCATTGATTGTTGCCCATATCAGACCAGTTTTCATTGTTTCCTCCGGCATCGCCAGCCTGATTGCCACCGGCATTTCCTTCGGCTTTCTCCTGCATCTGCTGATACTGGGCTACTTCCATTTCCGTATCACAGTAGGGACATTTCATTTTCTGAGTCGTACTGTCAAACTCCATGGCTCCGCCACAAGAAGGGCATTTGTACTCCATCATATCTGCCATAGCTCACCCTCTCCCTCCTTTTTATGCTCTGTCCCCGAAAAAGTTTTCCGGGGACAGTAGCTCAGATATTTTTGTATAATGTCGACCGCATATTATGCGGACAGACACACCGGCTTAGATTACTGATTTGGTTTTGGCTGTCCACAGAATTCGCAGAATCTTCCTGTGTTGGATGCGCCACAGCTGCATACCCAGGCACCACCGGCTGCTGCAGGATTTCCCTGTACAGGCTGGCTGTAATCCTGATTTGGAACACCTGCTCGCGGATCATAGTTGCCCTGATTCATCATTCCTGGCTGCTGGCCGTACATTCCCTGGTTCATCATGCCCGGCTGCTGGCCATACATGCCCTGATTCATCATGCCCGGCTGCTGGCCGTATGCTCCCTGGTTCATCATGTCCGGCTGCTGGCCGTATGCTCCCTGATTCATCATTCCCGGCTGCTGGCCGTATGCTCCCTGGTTCATCATGCCTGCCTGCTGGCCATACATACCGGCATTCATATTGCCCTGTTGGCCATATGCGCCCTGATTCATCATACCGGGCTGCTGATTGCCGTGCATTGGGGTATTTCCCATCATTCCCGGCTGCTGACCGTACATTCCGGTGTTCATGTTGCCTGCCATATTGCCGCCGGAGAGTGCTGCGATGATCTGATTACCGATCTGCTCTACTGCCATGATCTTTCCACGGTCATTTGCATCGATATCGAAATTATGTAACTGGAAATCCATATCGTCAAACCAGGGGCTGTTGATACTGATCATCATTTTATATTTGTAAGAATATTTGTATCTTGGAGGCACATAATCTCTCATCTCGCCATTCTGATCCCGATACTGTTCTTCTGTACGATCCTGTTCCACATCCATGCGACAGCTTGTAACCTGAGAAAGATCCAGAATATCCGGATTGGTCTCTACATCCATCTTGGTGCCAATCGCAAATTTCTGATGGTTATCATCAATAAATACATGGTAATTATTGTCTGCTTTCAGATCTCTGGTCACACGGAAGTTACGAACTGCCTCTTTGTTCTGTTCTCTGTATGCCAGCTGTTTCTTAATATCTTCTACTGTACTGTGGCGACGCTCCTCAAACCAGGGAGACAGTTTTTTTGCACAATCCTTACACAGATTGCCGTCATCCAGTTTTCTGTTTCCTAACAGACCAATCTTCTCACCACAGATATCACATACTTTTTTATCAAATAAACCCATACCTCTTCCTCCCTTCCTGATTACTGAATATCAGATTCATTAAAAGGATCTCCGCATTCTGGACAAAAACGCGGTGGATTTTTCGGATCTTCCGGGGTCCATCCACATTTATCACAGCGATATAACGGTGCATCCGCCGGTTTTTTTGCTCCACAGTTCATACAGAATTTGCCCTGATTGACAGTTCCGCAAGAACAGGTCCATCCTTCCGGTTCTGCTGGTTTTTCTTCTGCCGGCTTCGGTGCTCCGCATTCCGGACAGAATTTTCCTGTGGCAATATTGCCACATGCACATTTCCATCCTTCTACAGGTTTTGGTTCCGGTTTCTTGGAACCACATTCCGGACAGAACTTTCCGCTTACTACATTTCCACAGCTGCAGGTCCAGGTGTCTGCTTCGGGTGTTGTTACCGGTGCTGCAGCTGCTGCTGCCTGCTGCTGTGCTGCTTCTGCACGGAGTCTTTCTTCTACCTGTCTGCGGATCTCTTCTTCCTGGGCTTTTTTCTGTGCTTCTTCCTGACGTCTGGCTTCTTCCTGCTGCTGACCCATCGCGAACAGATTCTGCGGATTCATACCGCCGCCTCCTGCGTTCATGGCCATGCCCATTCCCATAAATCCTGTCATTGCACCTGCTTCATTGGATGCTGCTGCTTTCATGGCGTCTGCCTGTGCTCCAACCATAGTAGCTGCTGCCATGGTAGGATCTCTCATGATCGCGGTACGCTGTGCCTGTTTGATCATCTCCGCATCTTCTTCCGGTAAAGTTACGGAACCCAGAGCGATACTTACTACCTGCAGACCACGAAGCTGTCCCCACTTGGCGGACAGAGATTCATTCATGGCATTTTCCAGTTCTGTATTATGAGTGACGATCTGATTCGGACGTAATTCCAGATCAGATAATTTTCCAAATGCCGGCTGAAGTGCACTGATAAATTCTGTTTTCAGCTGACTTTCCAGCTCTTCTCTTCGATATTCGTCTTCTACGTTTCCACATACGTTGCTGTAGAACAGAAGCGGATCCGCGATACGGTAAGAATATACACCGGAGCAACGTACTGCTACGTCCACATCCAGTCCGATCTTGGAATCTACTACACGGAACGGAATCGGATTCGGTGTTCCGAACTTGTTATCGATCAGCTCTTTTGTATTGAAATAATATACTCTCTGATCTTTTCCGGTATCTCCGCCATAGGTGAATCGTTTTCCGATGGTTGCGAAGGTTGCTTCGATACTTGATCCAAGACTGCCGGTAAAAATAGATGGCTCTGTGGAAGAATCAAAGGTAAACTGTCCCGGTTCTGCACAAACTTCAACAATTTTACCCTGTTCTACGATAATCATACACTGACCGTCTGCAACAGCGATTCCACTTCCGTTTGTAATAATGTTATCGCTGCCTTTTGTGTTGGAGGATCTTCCTGAAACACGTTTCTGTCCCTTTTTTACCATTACATCTTTATCCATGGAATCGCAGTAGAAAAACTCCTTCCACTGATCTGCCATTACGCCGCCTGCTGCGCCCATAGCTGCTTTTATAAGTCCCATACGATTTTCTCCCTTCTTTATACATAGTTTTTCGTAACTGTTCAGTGCCTTCACAGTCACGAGCCAAAATGCATGTAAAATCACCTTCGGTGACGCATTTTGGCTTGTATATCTCGGGATCCTGGCATAGTCATACCAAAACACCTTGCAAAACAGTGGCTACTGACAATTACATCTTTTCCTTTTTTTGTAATATTATTATTACAGATATCTTATTGTCAGTCACTAACACTTGTGATAGCAAATAAAATACTTCTTGATATTTTATAATGTCTGCCAATCTTTCAATGTGCTTACGACCAGCTTACTTTCCAGCACTGCGGCCAGTAATTCTTCCTTACAGGAATAGCCGGCTTTTGCTATCATATCCTGAAAATTCCATCGAACTCCTGCTGCCGAACAGTTCATCTGTTTCCCAATCTCCGAATAGGAATAGCCTTTGATATACAGTCTCAGCATCTCCAGCTGCCGGGGACTGATCTCATCGCTTTTCATCCACTTCAGTTCCACGGCCGGCGCCTTGTCCGGAAAGACATGTTCTCCCTCCAAAGTCCGGTCGATCACCTCCATAATTTCTTCCTGTCCGTGATCCTTATACCACAGACTGTCTGCGCCCTTCTCTTTTGCCCGTGTAAGGATCTCCGGATCCACCAGAGATGTGATCACGATGATCTTCACTGCCGGATGTTGTTTTTTGATAGTTTCTGCAGCCAGCAATCCGTCATGGTTCTGGAAGGTCTGGACGTCCATCAGGACAAGATCCACCACCGTATGATTACAGTAAGAAACAGCCTTTTCTCCGTCGTTCAGAACGTCCACCAACAAGAATCTTTCATCCCCCTGCACCATGCTGGCAAAATACTTCTGCATAATCTTCTGGTCTTCCACAAGTAACACTCGTATTTTCATTTTTCATCACTTCCCTTTTTATTCTTCTTTTAACTGTTCAGTATCTTCACAGTTACTTCCTCTGAACTTTTGATCTCTCTGTCTTTTTCATGAGACAGTAACAGAATCAGTTCAAACTCAGGCGAAAAGATCACCTGCATCTTTCCTCCTTCCCGCTCCACTGTTTTTCTAAGAGATGTCAGTCCTCCGCCCTCCTGGGATCCTTCTGCGGGTTTCTTTCCATTGTTGGTGATCTGTACCTTACAAAGCACTTTATTGTTTGTTATCTTTACAAACACCCTGGTTCCACCGGCGTGCCTTGCACAGTTGGTCATACATTCCATAATCGCCTGGTCGATCAATAACTTCTGATATTCTTCCTCCGGCATGCTTCCGGTGACAAATACAGTGATTCCAAGCTTTTCTGCCTTTTCTGTGATGGACTCTTTATTCTCGTCCTGTACTTCCTCCATATTTCCCAGCAAAATCTGTGCCGTCTGCCTTATGGTCTTTAACTGCCCTTTCATTTTCTCCGGTTCCGCTTCCTCTTCCAGAAGCTGCCGGACCGCCAGCAGGCTTCGTCCGAAGCTGTCATGGATACGGATCTTCATAGCCAGAGTTTCCTCTTCCCTGATCTGATCATCGATGCATTCATACATTTTTCTTATTTCTTTATTCAGCCGGATAAGTTCTTCATTGCTTTTCTGAATCTTCTCACTGTTAAAATAAAGATTGGTCACATCCAATGCCAGCACCTGTATATAACCCTGCAGACTGGGATCCTCCAGTTTTTCCTGGCGAAAATCCCATACGGTACCATTCGGAAAATAATACAGATTTTTCTTTTTCCCTACTTTTGAGATTCCGTTGGAATATTGTTTTGCCTCCAGTGCTTCTTTTAAAAGCAGATAGCTTTGCAGATTCTCTCCGGTAAGCATATAGCCTAACTGGTACATTTTCTCATTACATAATACGATCTGTCCGATACCATCACAAAAACAGATTCCGCACTTCAGATGATCCAAGGTCTGTTTGATGGAGTATACAGACAATTCTTTTTTGTATTTTTCATCTTCGCGCCGGATACGACAAATCAGATAACCGGTATCTGCAAAAATGAGAAAAAAAAGGATTCCTGCAGGCCAACGGTCTGCAATATGTAGAAGCTTGTTTTTCCCTTCCCAAATAGCCAGATAATCACTCAGCAGATCCGTAAGAATTCCATAGGTGACACTCAGCAAAAGAAAATTGACAGCCATAACCTCTACTTTCCGCTTTCTGGAATGTTGAATACACAACAGCCTGATCTCCACCAGGATCAGAAGAAAAAACGCAACCAGAATCATTTCCTGGACAAACATACCGGATGTTTCAAAGGATTTCATCGTTGCCTCCTTTCTCTGACAGTTGCAAAGCCAGAAACCATTCTTTTTCTTCTTCCTGTTCCATATGTAACAAAGGATATTTTTCTTGCAGACTCTCCGTCTGACAATCACCCTCCAGGTTCACCGAGATTCGAAGGGCACCATTCAGTTCTGTCAGCCGATAGAAAAAAGAACCGCCCTGTTTCAGAAGCAGTTCTACGATCTGCTCAAAGAAATCATAAGCTCTTAAGACAAGTTGCGCCGGTAAAGTTTCTTTGCCGGTTTCTATATAATACTGTCCTTGAATCTCACAAAAGACCAGATTACTGCAGGATTCCCGCAGGCTCTGGATCAGTTCTTCTTCCTTTAATTCCTTACCTTCCAGTGCGGAAAGTGTCAGATTCTTCCTTCTTTTCAGATAAGACCCTACGATCAGGATTTTCCCCAGAAGTCTGTGATACTCCCTGTGATCCGTACACTGTTCCAGCTGATCCACATATCCGGCGATCTGCTGAAATTGTTCTGCCGTCTGCTTTTGCATCAGATCGTAAAGCCGGTTCTTTTCTTCTGCCTGTTTTCTCTCTTTTTCTTTTTGATATTCCAGTTTCAAAAGCTGGTTTCGATCCCTCAGTTCTTCACGAAGCTCATAGAGACTTTCATAAGCAGCTCGATGCTGACGGATATCTTCGATCCAGAAAGCATACCCTCCATTGATAGGGATACTGTTCAGACGGATCCCTTCTTTTTCATATCCCGAATTCTCCAGTGCTTCTTTCATCTCTTCTTTATCCAGCTCGATTCCGTCACCGGTTGTATAACGGATGTTCAGATTCCGGTCACTGATCTGTGCATTGATTCCTCTGGAAGCCTGAAACAATTCTCCGTATCGGTTATTTACCAGAATCAGACCACACTGGATGCAGCTTTCAAAAAAAGCGGCGATCAAAAGGCAACAGGCCGCCGCCATATCTCCTGCAATGATTTTCAGATGTGGAATACGGAAAATATTGGCAATGCACCAGATAAAAAACAGTCCTAATGGCACAAAGGGAAGCCATATTTTCTTTTTCCCGGGGTTTCTGCATTTTGCGATTAATATGCCCAGCATAGTAAGAAAACCGATAGCAATCCATGCCACACAAAGCACAAATCCCGGACCATAAAAATACTCATCATCTGTCCATGGCTTTTCTGCAGGAAAGCGGAATACCAGCTGATGAAGATCGTTGGTCATAACAAGCAGGATCACGCCCACTGTGATCACCAGGAAAATACCGGTCCATTGTCTCCTCTTTTGATTTTCACTTTCTCTCATCTTCAATGCCGCAATCACACTCAGAGATGGAATAGCCAGTAGCGGGACATAATATCCATACCAACTGTAACGCCGCAATACCGGTTCATAAAATACATTGTATTTCAGAGTACGGATAACAAACCAGAAAACCATAAGAGATGCAATACCACACAGACATCTTCGTGCTGTCCTGTTTACGATCCTTCGCTGAAGGGAAATTCCCCAGACACAATATAAAGTGATATACAAGTATGCCCTCGTCAGTTGAAAAAAAGCTACCCAGCCTGATTCTCTGTTCGTTGGAAGATGACGGCATATTATGGCAGTGATTACACACCCCCCGGCAAGGAGCAGATTCCGGATTTTTTTGATTTTTTCTGTTTTTTCGTTCATCTGATTTGTAGAATTCCTCTCCTGATAATGCTAAGGACTTTTGCCCTCGCTTAATGACTGCATAGTAACTGCTCTACGTCACACAGTTACTTTAAGTATATACATTATACCGTATCTTCTCTTTACATCTCAAGTCATAACAGGCACCCGAAAACGGGTTTTCTGTGACCTTCGCTCACCAAAAACACTTCGCGGGATATTATCCGTGAACAGCAATCAAAAAGATCCCGGTGAAAATAGATTTCATCAGGATCTTTCTTCGTTTTCTTCTCTTACATTCTCTTTTTTGCGGCCCGGATCAGTTCCTCCAGCCCTTTGTTGCATTCTCCGATGGGAACATCGGCGCAGATCACCTTTTTACAGTTTTCCATAACCTGTATTGCTTCCCGGAGATGCTCCTGAGTAATCTGGCAAAAAGGTTCCTCTGTGATCACCCTGGCGGCTAGCAGGCGGGCTAACTGATAATCCACATCGTTGGTGTACAGGATGCCTGTTGCAAAGGGGATATTATCCTTTTGTAATTTTCTGTAGATGGGTATTCCCCTTCCGCATCCGGCGATCACGAAGACCTCCGGCTCTCCATCAACCTTTGGAAGCTCAATGCTGCCAAATCTGGGATCATAGAATCCGTTTTCGATTCCGTATAATTCCCGGATGGTCTGTTCTTCAAAGATCTGTTCCGGAGTTCCGTAATAGCAGACATGATCTCCTTTTACACAAAGGATCTGATCTGCAATCTTCTGGGCCAGATCGATCTCATGAAGGGACATGATCACGGTTATGCCCTTTTCTTTTGCCATAGAGCGTAGAATGGATAACAGTTCCAGCTTATGACGGATATCCAGAAAAGAGGTAGGCTCATCCAGCACGATGATCTCCGGTTCCTGGCAGATAGCTCTTGCCAGAAGGACTCTTTGGCGCTGCCCGTCACTGATGGCATTAAAATCCCGGCTTCCCAGTTCTTCCGCATGGACGATCCGCATGGCCTCATCCACTTTATCCTCGTCTTCTCGGCTTAAGATGCCCAAGCGACCCGTATAAGGATAGCGACCGGTTGCCACAATATCATGACAGGTCATCAGCTCCGGCCGCATGCGTTCTGTCAGAACTACTGCCATTCTGGTGGAAAGTTCCTTGTAAGAAAGCTTGTGCAGATCATTCTCCTCATACAGAACCTTACCGCCAAGTATCTTCAGCTGTCTGGTGATACTCTTTAAAATTGTTGATTTTCCGGATCCGTTCGGTCCGATCAGTGTGACAATCTCTCCTTTATGGATACCTACCTGAATCTGATCAATCAGAGGCTTTCCGTTGTATCCCACCGTCAGCTGATCCAGATGAAAATAATATTCTCCCATGTCAGTTTCCTTTCTTCCGGTGCAACATCATGAAAATAACCACCGGCGCACCAAATATCGAAGTCACGGTACTGATATTCAGTTCCAGCGGTGCAAATGCCATACGCGCGATCAGATCACACATCATACAGAAGACACCGCCACCCAAAAATGTGGCAGGAATGACGATCAGTGGCCGGGAAGTTCCAAGACTTCTCTTTACCAGATAGGGAACAGCGATTCCCACGAAAGAAATCGGTCCGGCAAATGCAGTCACACATGCAGAAAGCACACTGGAAGTCAGTATCAGCATAATCCTGAAAAAGCGAATATTCACACCCATACTCTGGGCATAGGCTTCTCCCAGCTGGTAAGCTCCGATCGGCTTGGACATGAAAAATGTAATAAGGATCGTCACTCCGATGACAACTGCCGCCACCTTCACATTGCTCCAGTTCATACCTGAAAAGCTTCCCTGGCTCCATCCGTGCAGGTTGACAATGTCTGAGTCCTCTGCAAAAGTCACCACAAAATCTGTGACCGCTGAACAGATATAACCGATCATGATACCTGCTACTAAAAGTGTTGCCATATGATTGATCCGTCTGGACACCAGAAGGATAAAACCTGTGGCGATCAGTGAACCGATAAAGGCTGCTATGATCAGCGTATAAGAAGATACCACCTGAAACCGTCCCAGAAAATAAATCATCGCCAGAGCTACCACCATTTTGGCTCCGGAGGAAATACCGAGCACAAAGGGACCTGCAATAGGATTTTCAAAGAAGGTCTGTAATAAGAATCCGGAAAGAGAAAGTGCTCCCCCAAGGATGGCCGCCATCAGAATTCTTGGCAGACGGATCTTCCAGATAATGTTATATTCCATCTTATTTCCTTCCCGAAGAAAAATAATCTTTAAAATCTTTGGGATAGAGATATCCACATTTCCGGTATTGATATTCAAAACAGTGATCACGCAGAATGCCGCCAGCAGTACGAGAAATACCGATGTATACCGGCTTCTGCGCAGAAAATTTTCATAATGAAAATCGGTTGCCCCCTGAAGGGCTTCTTTTCGTTTTTTCATGATTTCTCCTGTTACTTATCACTTACTTTAGTAAGGAATGTCATGTCTTTCTCATCTCCGTCGGTTAACATCAGATGAAAATCTGTGATCAGCTGACCAACGATATCCGTTGCCTGATACATATATTTTCCTACACACCATACATTGCCTTCCTGAACAGCTTTGAAGTCCTCAAACAATTCGTTCTTTGCAACCAGTTCGTCTACGGACTGGATGGGATTGTCAATAGTGGCATTGTATACCAGATAATCTGCATCTGCTGCAGCTGCATAGAATTCCTCCATGCTCATGGATACGGAAGCACTGGTTGTCTCCACACTGTCCAGATCCTGGAATACGTATCTTCCGCCTGCCAGCTCGATCATGCTTGGAATATAATCCTGGGTTCTTCTCACTACAATAGAACCGTCCGTACTTACAAAGAAAAATGCCACCGTCTTTTCCGTATTTTTAAAGTCTTTCAGGTCGCCGATTACCTTGGCCTGTTCATCAAAGAAGCTATATGCCTCTCCTTCCTTATCTAACATAGCACCATACAACTTGATCCATTCTGTTCTTGCCAGAGGATGGGTCTCGTAGCTGGAGCGGTCGATAAATACCGGAATATCCAGGTCTTCGATCATCTCCTGTACTTTCGGTGTGTGGAGAATCATAGTGGATTCAATAGCCACATCGCAATCCTGATCTACCAGCATCTCATAATCCGGCTCGCTGTATTTTCCTGCAAACTGGATCTTACCGTCTTCCATGGCCTGTTTTGCCTCTTCAATATACCAGCCGGAAGCGTCGATTCCACTCATCTTGATGTTATCCATGGAATCCAGTGCACGGAAAAGCGCCATAGTGGAGCTGGCTGCCAGATAAATCTTATCCAATGGTTTCTGCAGCACGATGATACTGTCGTCCAGGCCTTCGGGAGCCTCCGCTCCCTCAGGCACCAGAAGATACTGAGCACTGTCATGTACATCGATCAGCTGATAATCATCTTCATAATAATACACATCGTAACAGTCTGCATACTCCAGTTTCAGCTTTCCCTGACAGTTCAGACCGGAAACTTCCGGAGCATCCGGAGCATCTGTCAGATAAGATGTTTCGCTGTCAGATGTACTCTCTGTTTCTTTGGCATCATCTGTTTCGTCTGTTTCTTCTGTATCTGCCGTATCGTTTTCCTGCTGTCCCTCTGTTTTGGTATCATCTGCCTCTGTTGTCTGTGTTTCTTTAGAACCTGTGGAACTGCTCTCTCCTGCACCAGTTCCGCAACCTGTCAGCATCAGGACTGCCGCAAGGAAAATGGCTGCCATACGGCTGCATGCGGTATATGTTTTTTTTCTCATCTTTTTTCCTCGATTATGTACGATTACCGGAAAACGGTCAGCCTTCATTCGAAAAGGCTCACCGCTTCCGGTAATTCGTTTTTTTATGTTTTTCTTGGTGACTATTTATTGAAATTTACTTTGTCTTACTCTTCACAGCTTTTACCGCTTTATTATATAATTGATCGGTCTTCTTGCTGCATCCGAATACGGCCCCGTATACTTTCAGCCATTCTGCTTTTGCGAGTTCAGATTTTTCATCTGCAGAACGGTCGATGATCAGCGGTATTCCCAGAGTTGCAAAGTTATCTGCCAGATCATCCAGTACAGAGGTGGCTTCTGTTTCGCTATCACCAGTAACATCGTTTACCGTCTTACTGTCTTTCTTTTTTGTAGTATCCACAGTTTTCTTATCGGTGCTGTCTGTCTTTGTTGTCTTACCATCTTTCCCTTCTTTTACTGCTTTCTCTGTCTCGCTTCCCGGCAGAATCTCAGAGGATACAATTGCAAGATCAATCTTATTTTTTACGATTTCTCTAAACTTCAGATCGTCTGCCGATCCTGCATAGACCATATCTTCTTTTTCCAGTGCTTTGTTGACTGCTTCGATATCTGTCTCATCCTGATCATATCCAACTGCTGCAATCTTTTTCAGAAGTTTCAGGTCATCCATGGTATTCAGCGACTCCTCGGAATCCACATACGCATGTTTCACCGGCAGATGGATGACGATCATTTCTTTTTCGATTCCAACCGGCAGTTCCACATCAGAATCTTCCGGAACGATCAGGTATTTGACAACATTTGCCTTATACAGATCTGCAATAATTTCTTCCTGTGTCTGTACAACTGCCTCTCCCTCATCGTTATAGGTAATACTCTGTGTATCTGATTTCTTACTGTCTTCATTATCTCTTTTGATTGCTATCTTTACAGCTTTCTTTTTGCCACTCTTATTGTTTTTCTTGCTGTCAGTTTTTGTACTTGTTTTTTCAGAATCTTTTGTCGCGGTTTCTTCTTTCAGTTTCTCCGGATCTTTGTCTGTATCTTTTGTCATATCAATTTCCAGGAGTGTTACATCCTTATCATAGTGATAGATTTTGAAATATTTCGCATAGTCCAGTTTTGTTTCTGATTTGTATTCCAGACCGATGATATCCGGTGCTTTTTCATCCAGTTTTTCATTACTTCCGAAATTCCGTCCGCTGCTGCTTCCATCAGCAGATACACTTCCGTCACCGGCTTCATCCGCTGCTGACAGATAAACCAGGATACTGTAGGTAATCTCATGCGCCGTACTCATCTTGGTAGTCATACCGATGATACTGTTGTTCTTGTTCAGTTCCACCGGAATGACAAAAATGGATTTTCCGCCGGTATGGGTTGGCAGATATTTTTTGCCGTTTGCTTTTACATACTGATAAGCAGAACTGCTGAATACAATTGTAGCCAGTGCCTGTCCATTTTTTATCGTTACTTTATCACAGGTGATATTTACCCTTCCGCTACCGCCGGACCAGCTGAATTTGTCCGGTTTATATACGCCGTCTTTCAGTTTTGTCTTGCTGTTTACGGCTTTTGTGGAACCGCTGGTATCGGATTCATACTTGGATTCGGTATCCGGTTTTGTGTCCACTTTTGTGGTAGTATTTCCGGTTGTGTTGTTACTTCCATTTGTACTGCCATTTCCACCGGTTGTACCGTTATCCGTACTTCCACTGTTTCCATTACCACCGGTAGATACATCACCGATTTTTTTCAGATCTTTGGAACTGAATGTAATTGTTCTGTCATACCATTTCTTATGGCTTTCAGAATGGGAAGCTACGGTAATTGGTTTGTCCAGTGCAGCTACCGGAATCTCATACGTTCTTCCTGTTTTTGTTTCTCCATCCAGTGTATAAGTAGCCGTTCCTTTATATTTGATCCACTGGTCTGTATGATTTGCTGCATCTGCTCCGGTTCCCATATACAGATAATCGTAACCGATACCACTTAACGTGATCAATGCTGTCATTTTACCATTTTTTACGGTCAACTTCGTTCCAACGACTTTGAACATCGCTGCCCCGGTTACTGCGCTTGTGCTGTAGATACCATCTGCCGGTGTTCCCTCTGCCGGAATATCTCCCGTCTTTTTCAGATTTTTGGAACTGATCGTGACAGTTCTGTCATACCATTTCTTCTGACGTTCGGAATGAGACGCTATGGTAAGCGGTGTATCCAATGCGGATACCGGAATCTCATAAGTTCTTCCGGTCTTTGTCTCCCCGTCCAGTGTGTAAGCAGCCGATCCGCTGTATTTGATCCAGTTACCTGTATGCGTTGCAGCATCTGTAGCGGTTCCCATGTACAGATAATCGTAACCTTCACCACTTAATGTGATGACTGCGCTCATCTTACCATTTTTTACAGTCAGTTTGACTCCGACCACTTTGAACATCGATGCTCCGGTCTCGGCGGTTGTGCTGTAGATACCGTCTGACGGAACGTTAGATGGGGCCGGTGTAGGTGTTTCAGTTGGTTTTGTATCAATATCCGGTGCTTTTGCATCCTTATACGGATCATTATAGCTTTCTACCGGACTAATGACTTCACCTACATCCGTACAAGCCTCTGTCATTTCACCCGGAGAAGGAATTGTCAGCGTATATGTGCCTTCTGACCATTTTCCGGTCTTTGTGCTATAAAGAACATAAGACATTGTCTTTCCTGTAATCTCATTGGTAAATCCATCATGTATGAATCCATAGGATTCATTATCTAATTTCCAGAGTGACAGATAGTTTCCACCATTTCCACTCTTGATTGCCTGACTAATTTCTTCTCTGGTTCCCAGGTACATTCTGTTATAATCAGTACTGTCTGTGGCAATTACCAAATGACCTAAAGCACCACTGGTAACAGTATAATAACTCTTTTCTCCATTGATGATAAAGTCTTTGGCCTTATTCGTAATATTCGCTTTGCGATAGGTAAAATCTTCCGGAATTTCCCCGATTTTTGTCATAAACTGTGGGATTTCCAGGTAATCCTGTTTTGTCAGCCATTTAGCAGTTCCTTTTGCGTTATGTAATACAAACGGAACTTTTGTTCCCAGCTGTGATTTTTTCAGTGAAAAAGTGTATACCCGATATTCCGGACGACTCGGATCCGATTCTCCCAGAAGTTTTCCTTCTACTGCATTTGCATCTTTAGCTTCATCACTGTCACCAACTTTGCCGATATACATTTTATCGTAGGAAGTAGATCCGGAGTACAGGGTAACTGTGACTTCATCTCCCTTTACTGTGATCGTACTGTCATCCTCGATATTAAATACACTATTCTGTGTATGAGCATTGCCATAAGCGTCATAGATTCCGTTCGGATAAGTTGCCGCATCGAAGGTTTTTCCTACGTTCGGAATCTTGATAAACAGGTTTCTTCCACTGTTCAGCCAGCCTCCGTTGGTACGTCCCGGCGTGATCGGAACACAAATTCCCTGCTGATCTGCAGATACCTGGAAGGTAAATGTGGTCTGGTCATCTTTCTGTGTTCCCTGTACCACCGGTTCTTTGGTGCTGTCATCTTTCTTTCCAAGATAAATTCTGTCATAGATCGTTCCGTCTACGGTAAATGTAACGGTTACCTGATCGCCGGAGAGTTTCGCAGAAGAACTTACTACCTTAAATCCGTTTAATGTTGCCGCAGTACCGCCCTGTTCTACGGTTACACCTGCCTCCGGCAGTTCAACATCTTCGCTTCCCTTTACTTCCGGCACAACCAGATACAACTGCTGATTGCTGTACCAGTTACCGTTCGGTTTTCCGAGAACAACCGGAATGGCTTTTCCTGTCAGGCTCTTATCCACGCTGAAGCTGAATCTCCATACCCCGTTGTCCTGTGTTCCGCTGATCACCGGTGTCTTGTTTTCATCACTGTTTTTACCAAGATACAGCTTGTCAAACGATTTGTTTGTGGTCTCCACGGTCAGATCGATCTTATCTCCATTCACCTTTGCCTCAAAGGTTGAGATCTGGAACATCCCGAATTCTGTTCCGTCCGCTTTGATCACCTGTGCTTTGGAGGTATCTGACGGTGTCACATCCGGATCCGGTGTTTCGGTCGGTTCCGTGGTCGGCTCCGGGTTTTCCCCGTTATCTTTGAACTCCGGAATCGTCAGATACAGGTCTGCTCTGCTGAAGAATGTTCCGTTTGCTTTGATCGGTACAAACTGTAATTTTGTTCCTGCTTTGCTCAGCGGAATGCTGAATTTGTATACCTGATTGTTATCCTCGTTGATCGTTCCCTCAATGACCGGTGTTTTCTCTTCATCTTCTTTACTTCCCAGGTAAATACCGGTGTATGAGAACTTTCCGGATGCATTCGCTTTCAGGTACAGTTCAATATTAATGTTTTCTCCATGCACTGTTGCGGTGGATTTTTCCACATTGAACATCGTAAATGCAGATCCGTCTGCTTTTTCTGCTGTGATACTGTTTTCCACTTTGCTTCCGTCCGGTACGGATGGTGCCGTGGTCGGTTCCGGATCTGTATCAGTGCTTCCCAGTGTCGGCAGTTTCAGTGCAATTTTACTGGAACTGAACTTCTGTGTTCTTCCGTTTCTTGGTACAAAGATGACTTCCTGACCATTTTTCTCTGCCGGTACGCTGAACGCGAATTTCTCCAGATTCAGCTCGGTATCCACTTCGCCCATTACCAGAGGTTCTTTAGTCTCATCATCCCATCTTCCGATATACAGTGCATCATAAGTAAAACTTCCGTTGCTGGCCGGACTTACATAGATCTCGATATCGATCTGATCCGCGTTCAGCTTCGCACTGGATTTTACGATTTTGAGCATGCGGTAATCTGTTCCGGCTTTGTCACCTCCGGCTTCTGTGGCATACACAGCCTTGATTACATTTTCTGCTGTACTGCTGTCTTCTGACGCAACTGCAGGTTTTTCCTCTTCTTTCTGTGTATCTTCCTGTACCACAGTCTTTGTATCCTCTGTCTTTTCATTTTCAGACACATGCTGTGTTTTTTCCGGAACCTGGCAGAAAACATCTTCTTTTGTATACCACTCACCGGAGGCTTTCACTCCCGGCACAATCTGTAATTTACTTCCCAGTTTCTCCTCACTGACCGCAAACTGGAAGATATACTGTCCATTCGTACTTTTCTTTCCTTCCACTACCGGTGTTTTCTCTGTATCTTCTTTTTTTCCCACATATAACTGATCATAAACCGTGCTGTCCGTATAAACTGTCACCAGATATTCCTCTTTGGTTTCAATCAGTTCTGTTTTGGTCACTTTCAGATCCGGTAACTCGTTTGGCGTTTCTGCCTCCGCTGCGTTGTCTTTTGTTTCTGAAACTTCTCCGGCTACTTCCTCTGCTTTTTCTTGTTTACTTTCCGTTACCTGTTCTTCCTGTGTAATTTCTTCTGTTACAGGTTCTTTCGTTGTCTCTGCATTCTCTGTTATCTGTGCTGCCTGTTGTGTGACTTCCGCAGTTGTCTCCGGCTCTGCAACCGGAACTTCCGCTTCACTCGTCTGTTCGAACGCTTCCGCGTCCGGAGCAGCTGCAAAGGTACCTGACGGCATACCAAGTGCCATCATGACTGCCAGGGATACAGAAAGTACTCTCTTTCCTGTTCCTTTCATCCTACATTCCCTTTCTTTTCATATATCATCTGTGACGGTCAAAAGAGAAGCGGCCGTAAACCTGTCAGTTATAAGTTTTCCCAAAAAAACTGCAGTCATATCTTTCTCAAAAGTCAGATACAACTGCAGGTATACCATTTCCTGTCTCAGACGGAAAAACATAAAAATGCTTTTCGATCTTTTGGAGTTCTGCTTTCTTCGGAAGCTCATCACCAACTTTTTCAGCAGGTTTCCTGGCTTACAGATCATTGTCTTGCCAAACCTTCTCACATATCCTCTCTATGCAATGGTATCCTATGACAACACTCCCTGTTTACAGTGACCGGATCGCTCAGGACTTTCACCTGATTCCCTATTATCCCCGCAGTCACAGCTGTTCCCTTGGGGCACTGAAAAACTCTGTCACATGTAAGTATAACAAAGTCAAAAAATAAGTCAACTCTTCTTTTCCCAAAAAATCTCTGCTTTTCTCCGCAATTCTTTATATCCGAATCCAGACTTCCATCTCATTCTCCCCTCTGTTTGCCCAGGTATAATAAGGAACAAACTTCAGTTCAACAGCTTCCTTCTCCTTTCTCTTATACACATGATACAGCTCTCCATCCTTTTTCGCTGTATCCACAACACGGAACCCATCCATCTCCACAACTTTCACCGGATTACCACAGATCTCACTGTCCTTGATCTCATACTTACCATCCGGATTCACTTCTAAAAGATGCAGATCCTTACCATTATCCACTTCTTCCAGACAGTACACGATCGGTCCACGCAATACTGCAACTTTTCCTGCATCCTCACGTACCTTCTCATCTGCCTCCATCAAAAGCAGCGGCATGGAAAAATGAAGTTTCAGAACATCTTTTTCACTCCAGGCTTTCTTCACATACAGATAACCGTCCTTTTCAGACATTTCATCCTTCTCAATGCCATCTACAATATAATTTCCACCACACCAGTCCGGAATACGAAGTGCCAGTACAAAATCTGTATCCTTTGCTTCCACAGCGATCTCCACATTTCCATCCCATGGCAGTTCCGAAGTAATTGCTACATTCGCATCCTTATCTCCCACCTTTTTGGTCAGTTCACTGCCCATATAAAGATGTACAAATAAAGTATCCTCTTTCTCTGTATATGCATAAGAACCGATAGAACTTACCAGACGAGCCAGGTTCGGCGGACAGCATGCACATCCAAACCATTTCTGTCGAACCGGTTTTACATGGAATTTTCTCTCATCTTTGTAGCTGGCCTCCGGCAGAACTTCCAGAGGATTTACATAGAAGAAACTCTTTCCGTCCAGAGCCATTCCACTTAGGATTCCATTATACAAAGCTCTTTCCGTAACATTGGCATATTTTGCATCCGGCTTGATCTCAAGCATTCTTCTTGCAAAGAAAACCAGACCGATGGAAGCACAGGTTTCTGCATATGCAGTATCATTTGGCAGGTCATATGGATAAGAAAATGCCTCACCGATCTGTGTACCACCGATGCCTCCGGTAATATACATTTTTTCATTTGCCATACTGTCCCAGAGTTTTTCACAGGATTGATACAAGGTTTCATCTTCTGTCAGTCTTGCAATATCTGCCATACCGGAATACAGATATACGGCACGTACTGCGTGACCTACTGCTTCATCCTGCTGGCGTACCGGCAGATGAGCCTGGTTATAAAAATAACGCAGGTCGTTTTCATGGCCTTTTTTCACTTCTTCCGGATGCTCTTTATCAAAATAATAAGGTCGTTTCCCACGCTCATCGATAAAAAACTTGCTCAATTCCAGATATCTTGGCTCTTTTGTCACCTCATAGAGACGTACCAGTGCCATCTCTGCAATCTCATGTCCCGGATATCCCTTGCATTTTCCTTCTTCCGGACCAAAATGAGCTGCTGCATAATCTGCAAAACGAGCTGCTGCTTTCAACAATTTGTCTTTTCCGGTAGCTTCATAATATGCAACGGCTCCCTCGATCAGATGACCCATACAATACAGTTCATGATGATCCTTCAGATTTGTGAAAATCTTATCTTTTCCGTTGATAATATAATAAGTATCCAGATATCCGTCATCCTGCTGAGCTGCACACACGATATCGATGGCTCCGTCTGCGATTGCCTCCAGTTTAGGATCCGGATGCTGGGTCAGAGAATAACCGACTGCTTCGATCCATTTGGAAAAATCTGAATCTTGGAATACAAAACCATAAAACTTATCTTCCGGATGATTTGGATCTTCCGGTAATGATTCAAATCCACGGAATGTATATTTTGGTTCTATAAAAGCTTTGCCCTGCTCTTTTCTCTCTTTATTCTGTTTTCCCGCTACTTTAAAGTTTCGCATACAGAAACTGGGAGCTGCTCCCTCCACCTGGTCATTCAGGGCTGCCCACTGATACGGAATCACTTCCTTACGTACTACTTCCATCTCCTGCTTCCAGAATTTGTCATTGATCTTCATGCTGCGCAGTGACAGCGGACGAGAATACATATTTTTCTCCATTTGCATTACCTCCTGTTTCCGATTATACTTATGATACGGATTTTTATTATTTCGTAACTGTCAGTATCGTCGCAGTTACTTATTTTTGACTTTGTAACTGTTCAGTACCTGGCATTATACTAATACAACGATCAATTTTATAACATTGCCCGGATGGAAACCGGCATGTATAAATTGGAAAGGTGGTACCATGTTATATCTTGAGAAAATGAAAATGCATACCATTACCAGCGGAAACTATGTAACCTCTGTCCATGGTATGGTGCATCCTAACCGAATCATCGGCGAACATGATTTTTTATATATCCTGGACGGTACCTGGGAAATCTGGGAGGATGATACTTCCTACGCTCTGCAAAGTGACGATCTTTTGATTCTCACTGCCGGAAGACATCACTACGGAAAAAAGCTGTGTAACCCGGGTAACCGCCACATGTATGTTCATGCACTGCCTACCGATGTTGAAAAGAAATATAACCATCTATACCCATCTGCAGTGGATCCTTCGGAAACTTTCCAGCTTTTTTCCTGTTCCAGCCTTCTCCACTGTCAACATAATCCAAAAGTCCGTCAATATATGCAAGAGATCATCTCTGTCTCCTGGAGTCACGATCCGGAACGCGAAAACAGACTTTCCCTTCTGTTCTCTCTTTTTCTGTGTGAACTTTCTCGGCTGGAAGCACAAAAAAGCAGCCTGACTCCCATCGATCCCATGATTGAAGAGATTATCAGGCTGATTCATTCCACACCACAAACTTTCTTTACTGCTGGAGAAATAGCTTCCCGGTATTATATCTGCGAACGTACCTTAAACAATCGATTTCATAAGTATTGCACAAAAACCTTTCCTGCTTTCCAGATGGAAACAAAACTGGAAATGGTCCGGCAGTTTCTGCTTACCCAGCCGGATACCAAGCTGCGGGAAGCTGCCATCAACTATGGCTTCTGCGATGAATTTCATCTGAGCAAGGCTTTTAAAAAACACTTTGGATTATCGCCCTCTCAGTACCGGCAGCTTCACTGTTGAATATTCATCTTTTCTTCCAGTTTTTTTACTGTATACGCAACTTTTTCCTTTGTATCCTCCCGGCTGTAGGGTACGCGTTCTGCGATCCGCCGGATATAATCCTGCTCCTTTATGATCTGATAAGTCTCCGGAAAATTAATGTCGAAGTACAAAGCAAGATACGACATCCAGTAATCCATTCCGGTTTTTCGATCTGCGGAGAGGACAGATTTTTCTGCCTTGCAGGACTCCCACACCTTTGGGGATATGGGGCTTGCGCCCACTGTCTTTTCATCCATATCCAGAAGTGTTTCCATGGATTCTTCCAGTTTTACTCTGCAGTTATCCAGCTTATCCGCATCCCGGATCAGTCTGGCATGCAGCAATGTCCGTTCATCTTCTATACCTTCCAGCTTAAAGTCACTGTGTTTTGCGATTACCACACAGATCAGCTGATCAAAGGACGGATCTTTTACAAACCGACGAATCATCTGCTCCGGTCCAAAAAGAAGATCTGCTCCGTACATCGCATGATCCATAGTCCCCGGCTCAAAGCTGTGAAAACGTTTGATCTGCTCAAATCTTCCTATATCATGAAGCAGGCCAATGATCTTGGCCAGCTGAATGTCTTCCTCTCTCAGATGCATCCGGGTAGCAATCTCCTCTGCGGCATCCACTACACAATAGGTATGTACGATTTTCAGATGAATCTTGTCATCTGTTCTGTCATACTCATCCAGATACTTTTCAAAAGCTGCTTTTGCCACTTTAAAATCTATATGCAATTCCTGTTTCTCCACCGTTTTTCCTCCTGGTTTACAACAATGCTTCGTACTTCCTTTGCTGCTTACATTTTCACAATCTTCATAATCACCCTATAATGTCTTATGAAAAAGAGACTGCGTCTTTTCCACCCATTAACGCCTTTTTATATTGTACCATATCTTTTCTATATCTTACTACCTAATTTCATCTTCCAAGCTCCCAGAACGCCACCGCACTCGCCGCTGCCACATTCAGAGAATCCACACCGTGGCTCATCGGGATCTTCACGGTATAATCACACGCTTCCATCGTCTCTGCCAGAAGCCCTTCACCTTCTGTTCCGAGAATGATCGCCAGTTTTTCCTGCCTTTTCAGTTCAGGATCATCGATCTCCACCGAATCATTCCGAAGAGCCATCGCCACCGTTTTAAAACCGATGTTCTGTAACTGCGCCATCCCCTGTGACGGCCAGACTGTTTTTTTATCAAAATACGTCCACGGAATCTGAAACACCGTCCCCATACTGACTCTGGCTGCCCGACGATAAAGCGGATCACTGCATCCTCCTGTCAAAAGTACCGCATCCATATGAAGCACCGCGGCCGAACGAAAGATAGCCCCCACATTCGTCGGATTCACAACATTTTCCAGAACCGCGATACGCCTTGCTCCACGGCAGATTTCTTCCACTGAAGAAAGTTCTCGCCGTCTCATCGCACACAGCATCCCTCTCGTCATAGCAAATCCGGTCAATTTCCGTAACACCGCATCCTCTGCCGTATAGACTGGAATATCCTCCCACTGTTCCAGAATCTCCACCGCTTCCCGGTCCAGATCCTGATGCGCCATCAGGAAAGATATCGGTTCATACCCCGCTTGCAGAGCCCGTCCGATTACCTTCGGACTCTCCGCAACAAAAATCCCCTGCTTCGGCTCCGCATACCGCAGCAATTGTACCTCCGACAGGCGCGCATACAGATCCAGGTTGGGATCATTGAAATTTGTGATTTCTATATGATTCTTCATGATTTTCTCCTTACTTCTAAAAAAAGGAGGAGAATCTTGCCAGATCTTCCTCCCTCTACTTTCCTTTATTTTTCTTTTTTCACCATCGACACGATACATTCCACATGGCACGATACCTTCTGATTCTGTGCCCGTTCGCGGAAACATATCCTGTCAAAACGGAAACATATCCACACCTCTGATATCGCGCATTCACAGTTTCAAACAGATGCAATCTATGGCAAAAATGACATCCATATCACGGTCTTGACCATTGAATTCACAGTTTAAATGATGCAACTTAAACTCTTCATAGACTTGTCCCTGTTTGGGAATATGAGAAATCTTCATAGTCAAGTAATGCCGGAAAAAAACATCCATCACTGTTCCCTGTGTTTCATAAACAAATAATTGTTCCATCCGGTATGTATGTTTTTAATTCTCCAGCAAGCTCATGAAAGGTGTTACAAAATCTATTTCTAATCATATCACGTTTTTCACTGAGCGGCAATATTTTGAACGTTAACATTCAGCGAAAATTTGCAATCGCAAATATTTTCTTTTTCATGTCCCGGCTATGACGGAGATCTGGATCTTGCAGCATTTGCGCTTCTGTTCGAGTTTGATGATGACCAGAAGCACATTATGCATCTTATATAATGACAATATGTTGACATCAGGCGTATTTCTGAGTATACTATACTTGAATGGAGGTGTTCTGTATGGCAACAACTAATTTAAATATTCGTACAGACAAGGCAATCAAGGACCAGGCGGAGGAAATCTTCAATGAGCTTGGTCTGAATATGACAACTGCTGTAAATATGTTCCTGAGAACCGCTATCCGTGAGCATGGTATTCCTTTTGAATTAAAACTGGAAGTACCGAATGATACGACAGCCGCTGCCATTGAGGAAGGCAGAAAAATGATGAAGGATCCTTCTGCTCCGCGTTATTCCAGTATGGATGCGCTTAAGGCAGCTCTCGACGTATGAAATACGACATTCAGTTTACCAATCAGTTTAAAAAGGATTTGAAGCTTGCCAAAAAGCAAAATAAAGATCTTGATAAGCTGTTTGAGGTAATCGATATTCTGGCGAATGGCGGTACGCTGGATGCAAAATACAGGGATCATGACCTTACAGGAAACTACAAAGGTACGCGTGAGCGTCACATTGAACCGGACTGGCTGCTTATTTATGAGATTTGTGGAGATGTTCTTGTTTTGATGCTTTATCGCCTTGGTTCACATTCTGAGCTGTTTAAGAAATAAGTACAAATCGGAAATTTGGAAAGGTGTGTGCTGCCATGCTGAGAAAGTTGAATTGTTTTTTAAACATCGTTATTGGTTCATCAATAGGAGTTTTCATTGGATTCGGAATTTATAAGTTCTGGCACTTTAAAACCTACCCAAATTTATATGCCATACAGTCTGCACCGTGGTACACAGAGCTGCTGTTGGATGGTGCCTTGGTGGCTGTTGTGGTGGTCGTATGTATTATCCTAAAGCTGATTATTCGGAAAAAGTCAAAGTCATAACTTCCAATTGAACAAAATCGCTGCGCGATGGCCTGCCAAGGCTATGACGCAGTTTTTCTTTACACTTTAATAAAAAAACAGTGGAAGCCAAGTCCTACAAGTAGTATTGTTAAGTCACCACAACCAACAATCAAACAGGATCGACATCCCCACTGCCTATGAAAAGAATACCATTGAGCTGCCTTTCTGGCAAGCAGTTTTATTATGCTATGATGAGATTGCCGACGAGATCTTCAAACTCCGGGAACAGCGAGAAAAATGTACGGTTGACACTGCCGCCAGAGACGCACAGATTGCCCGCATCAACGAGCTGCAGGATTTTATCAAGCAGCAACCCGCACACCTGGAAGCCTTCGACGAGGCCTTGGTAAAGCGCTGGCTTGAGCGAATCATCGTCTGGGAGGACCACTTCACCGTGGAGCTAAAATCCGGACTGAAAATTGATATTGAAAGATAATCCCACAGACGCACGAAACCCTCTCGACCATGATGGCCGGGAGGGTATTTTCTATTCTGCAAACCGGAATTGTCACTCCAAAATAAATGGAAGCATAATCATAATAATTCCAAATAGGGCAAATAAAGCACCACCGATTTTTGTGGCTTTCAAATAGAACTCAGATGGTTCATCTGCACGATAAGATTTCCATTCTTCTGTTAATTTCCATATTAAGCCCGGCTTTAAGAAGATAAACATACCTAACGCAAAGATTATGATTCCGCCCCCAATAGACCATCACATATTTGCCATCTCCTTTATGAGCTTTCTTTTAAATTCCAGAAAATCTTTTCCAGGTAATAGATATCTAAAAGCAATCACCACAGCAAACAAATCTTGTTTTCCTTTTTCGTACTGATTACCGCTCTGTGGTAATGAAAGTTTTTTATGAAGCGGTGTATCCGCAATAGCATCTACTGTTCTGTATGTAAACAGTCGTTCCCCATAGGCACATACATTCCTATACTTAGTGAGAACAGATAGAAACTGTTCCATCTGATGCTGATTCAAAGGTTCAAAGTTTTTTGATACTTTTGATTTTAAGGACTGCGGAAACACTCGGAACATTTTTGATAAGTTTCCAAACGTAAGTACATTTGCCAAAACCCATAATGGAATTTCACCATATGTCTTGCGGTAATAGTTGATATATGTATAATCTGTGGTCGTTGTTGCTCGTTTCAAGGTCGCTATCAACTTTACGATTGTTGCATGATTTCTTTTTGTATTATTATAATTATTAGCGTCCAGGTACTGCTTCTGCTCTGCTCCATACATTTCAGTAAAATAGTATGACATCAAAGAACGCATCTGTCGCTCAATCTGCAGTAAATATTTAAAGAACAACTCTCTAAGCTCTGCATCAAACTTATACAGACTGACTATTTCTTCAAAACTTGTTCCTGCTTTATATTTTTTTGTGTTTGATATTCTAAAAAGATGTTTATATCCTCCCATAAGAGGAAAATATCCTATTTGCCGTAACATCTCTTCCGCATATTCTCTGTCTTTTATTTTTATTCCCTTTTCATCACTGATCCAGGAAACCTGGTCACTAAAAGAAGAGAATTTTTTCGGTGTCTGCATCTCATTTCTCCTTAAAACAAAAGAGGGAGAGACCCGCAGGCTCTCCCCCGCCTGTAGGCTTCTCAAGTTTCTACAGAACGATCACTGAGCTTAGTATACGTCATTTTAAATGTCCTGTCAATACGCCAAAACATTCTCTGTCATATCAGCTCAAAATTATTCTATGCTATTTTTCTCCAAATTATCATTCTTTTTTATCAGCTTTTAAAAAGTCATAACCACCACTTCAAGTGGTGGTTTGTTTTTGACCCTATAAGGGTTCTATGCCTGCACGCCTAAAAGGCGGATGCCTCAAGCATTCATACCGGCTTGCCTCTGAAAGAGGCTTACCGTCGTGTATCTTCTCTTTTAGATTCTTCTTTTTGCTGCTGTATATATTCTTTTACAGCTTCTTCTGTAATATTGCCTACTGTCGCTACATAATATCCTCTAGCCCAGAATGATTTTGACCATCCGTTCACCATTTCGGGATACTTATCGTGTATCATTAGCGCGCTTTTCCCTTTTATGTATGCTATTACACCACTAACTTTTTCGCTCGGTGGTATACTCAGGCATAAATGTACATGATCTGCGCAGACTGCTCCTTCTATAATTTCTATGTTTCGATAATCGCACAGTCTTTTTATGATCTCTCTTACATCTGCCTTCAATTTTCCATACATAATTCTTTTTCTGTACTTTGGTATAAACACAACATGGTACTGGCATTTGTACCTTGAATGTGATAAGCTGTAACTGTCCACTTTGGACCGCCTCCTATTCTCTTTAGTATTGGCTTGAGGAGGCTTTACTTTTCACCATACAACGTCACTACTACACGATTCGCCCCAGCAT
>OFMS01000586.1_pt1 | contig 35322 bp, 32 predicted proteins | sample 1541871 | NCBI WGS metagenome assembly OFMS01 (sample SAMN04209251, study PRJEB22552) | human gut metagenome | biome: gut; material: feces | host: Homo sapiens | place: USA: Oklahoma
GCAATGCTCACAAAATCCGTCAAATCCGTCATCTCCGTGGTGCTAAAGCACGTTGTACGAGCGAAAAAATCCGTGCAATCAGTGCAATCCGTGAGCCATAGTAATATATTGCTTTCTGGTAAAATTCCAAAGCATTAGAGGTAGCGTTTGGAGCATGAACACACAAAATGCGGGCAAAATCAAGACTCTGTACAAGGTCTTCAGTTTCGCCCGCAATAATCATTATAACAATTATACATCTTGCAAAACACGTTGCAAGAATACTTATGCTTATTATCTAAAAATAAGAATGGCTATACTTGTGAGTACAGACGTTACAGACAACCAGGTTGAAATGTTGCGCACCGAGTTGTCGTTGTTGGTAGACTGACCCATACGCACCTTGTTAGGCTCAACATACACCACATCATTTTGCTGCAAGTTGAACACCGGCGAATTAAACAAGTCCTTTGAGCGAAGGTCTACAAAATAAGTCTTTGTTACGTTGCCCTCCTGACGGAGCACCCTGATGCAATCGCGACGGCCAGTAATGGTCAAGTCGCCCGCACGACCTATAGCCTCGAGTATGGTCATCTTGTCACGCGTGATTTCCTGCAATCCCGGACGGGCCACTTCGCCCAACACCGTAATATACTGATTGTAGGCGGCCACCGTTACAACAGCGTCGTTCAACACGCCATCACGGAACTTGGCCTGAATGCGCGATGCAGCCTCAGCGCGAGTGAGGCCTCCCACTTGCACACGACCTATGCCCGGCACATCAACATTGCCATTCTCGTCTATCGTGTAACGCATGTTGTCGGCATTTGAGGTGCTCGAATATGACGAACCTGTCGACAAGTTGTAACGTACTGCCAACTCGGGAGTGGCAGCACTGGTCACGGTTATACCTATCTTATCGCCCGGCACGAGTTTCAACACACTCTGCTGGGTGGGAATGACTGTTGTGGCAACGCTGTCGGGAGTAATGTCTTGAAAATAGATGATTTTCTCTTTGGTCTTGCATGACGCAATGGTTAGGATTGCTACCAAAAGGAGGAAGATGTTTTTCTTCATTATTCTGTTCTGAGTTGTTATATATGGGTGCAAAGTTAATATAATAACTTGTAATTAAGCAACAATTACAAAATGATTTTTGCGCCTATTATGCAAATTGCAAACGAATGTCATTGTTTTATTTGCACAAGGAGCAAATTGTCAGACCACAACACATGCACAATTTGCAAACTAATATTTGATTTTTCTAATTGCACAATCGACGATTGCGTAACCAACCGACGGGGCCTCACAAGGTTTGACAACAAGTGCAGACACACTACCATAAGATGTAAATGCACAAAGTGTCTGCACTCTGCGCTTTTGCCACAAAACCTCATGAGTATCAACGTGTTATATAGTGTAGACAAAGATAAAAAGCACCTACACGCCTGTATGCACTTGTCTACACTAACAAGCGAATACGGCAGATCAAATGCTTGCACAAGAACGGTCGTGCCAACCGCTCGCTACGGCATTGGGAGAACGTTTTTTACGTCGGAGCAACCGGAAGTACGCGCCCCCTATGCCGCAATGTGTAGTCGGCACTACACGTGTACACTTGCACCTATGCTGATAAGTGCAAGCAAAGTAAATAGTGCAGACAAATGCAAATATGTGCATATAGTGCAGACACGAGTGTAGTTGAGTGCAGACAGCGTGCAGATAAATTTTAGAGTTGTCTACACGCTTGAAACGTTTGAATATCAGCGCAGTGCATATAAAAAGTGCAGAGTGCAGACATTTTGCATCAAAACGACATAGAGAGCAAAATGGGGCAGCATTACGCGTGCATCGTAAATGAGATGTCATACATTTGTACGCTACTTTTTTGTACATTTGCATACAGAAACAACGTTAAACATTTACGCCTTATGAAAAAGATTATCAATCCCTATTTGGGTAAAAAAGGTTACAAGTGCATTTGCTGCAGTCCGGACAATCCCATCGGTCTGCATTTACAATTTTGGGAGGAAGGCGACGAGGTTCTGACAAAATGGAGCCCGAGCGAGAATTACCAGGGTTGGGTTGACACATTGCATGGTGGTGTGATTGCCATGCTGATGGACGAGGTGGCCGGCTGGGTGGTCAACCGCAAGTTGCAAACAGCAGGCATGACCACACGGCTCGACGTTAAGTATCGCCAACCAGTCATGACCACCGAACCGCTTATTACCATCAAGGGGCACATCAGCGCACAACGCCGCAATATTGTCACCATACATCTTACTCTTGAAAATGCCAAGGGCGAAATTTGTGACGAGGCTGATGCCACTTACTTCACTTTCGGACCGGAACGAGCCAAGGAAATGGGCTTCGATGGTTGCGCAGTGGAAGGAGAGGAGTAAAACACGAACGGGCTCAAGCGCCAAACGCTAACACTTAGCGCTATTACAAAACGCTACCACTAATGGGGGCGACGCGTCCCGCGTCGGAATTTTTCAGCAGCCTCGTCCCGCGGGAAAAGAGACTGCTATTATTTAGTAGAGTTCGTATTTCCTTCTCCTTTTTCTATCCCGACGCGAGACGCGTCGCCCCCATTAGTGGTAGCGTTTCTTCAAGCACTAAGCGCTAGCACAAGACGCTAACACTAATGGGGGCGACGCGTCCCGCGTCGGGATTTTTTCAGGCGTCTCGTCCCGCGGGAAAAGAGACTGCTATTATTTAGTAACGCGAGTTCGAGATAATATTATAGGAGGAACAAAATATGATTGATTACGATGAGTTGGAAGGAATTGTTGGTTGTTGTTTCAAACTGGGCTTCATAACCTTTTATATCCTTTTTATATACCTAAGCTATTCTTTTATATTCCATGATACACAATTGAAAGCACCACCTTTAGCAACAATGCCTTTTGCTTCACAAGGCACGACTTCACAGTCTCGATATATCTCCTTCAATTGTTCAATAGCGACGATATCACTGGCAATACCTATTTGCGGTACAAGCAAGAAATTGCCAACACGAAGAAAATTGATATGCGCCCAACTATTCATTCGCGCATACTTGCCATATTGTAACTCACTTATTTTCGGAAAATATGGACGCAAAACCTTCAATAAATCTTCGCGAAGTTGCTCATCTATATCTGCATAATTGTTTATTACAATATGCCCTGGTTCAACGTAGCGTACCATTCCATCTGAATGTCCGCATTTCTCAGCCTTGTCCCATGGAATGAAAACAACTTCACAGCCAAAACATTCTTCGAGAATTGTCTTTAAGAACTCACGGTTTTTCTCCTTGTTCTCGACAAATACCTTGTCTGTCATGATTACTTTGTCATTACACTTTATCACATTGCCGCCATCTACGATGACGTCCATTATCATTAGATTGTTGTGCGTGAATTCAAAGCAATATTGCACATCATGTGTGATGTACTGTTGTTCTTCTTTGAGATAATCTGGATTATACTCATACCCGATGAAAGATTTTACATCCTTTTGAATCGGCATGAAGTCTCTCACCCATATATCTTTTGTACCGGGCAGCATTTCGAAGTTTATTTCATGTTCAAGCAACGCTTCTTTGATGCTTTTCCAACATTTGTAAGCCCTCAGATATTCAGAAAAGTATACTTTGTTTGTTTGATCATCAGTAATCATGATTTATCTTGGATATATTTTCTTTATTACATCAAAATCTTTAGGAGTGTTTTCATACATATTCTTTGGCAAATCCTTATAATCGTGCCATATGTGATATTCGGTCGTCCCATTGGTTATCTTCTGGGTCTGAAAAACATATTTTCTTTTCATTTGCCAATCAACACCGCCTTTGAAATAACGATAAGGTAGAGGTTGACTCTCTACTCTATAAGTATTGAATATCTCGATATGATCCAAAGGTTTGTCTTCAATAAGTTTAGGCATATCATCTGACGCATTAAACATGTCAAACAAACATCTTTGGCTACCTGATATATTGCCGACATGCTTTCCGTTTTCGTACTTCTCCAATCCACGAATCAGCACACCGCCAAACCGTATCAGTTCATTGCTATCTCCACGTAAAGTGCGAAATGCGATATCTACTCCAAATCGATGAAAGAACCATTGCCCTTCAATGCAATTTCTACTCAAAGTTGCTACGTCTTCAGTATCGTCTGTTGAATATAGATATATTTCCAAATCAGCTATTCGGTACTTCACGTTTCTGACTCCTTCACTATCTTTTTCACATTTGGCGATGGAAAAGTTTTTCATCAGGCTAACCGCCAATGCTTCGTAATCCTCTTTTATTGGATTAGCGAATTTCTTAAAAAGAGAGTCTATTGTTTTATACTCGTTCATATTTCCTGTCTATTGGCTAATAAACTGATTAATGATATTTATTTAACTAGTGAATGGCAAGCCTCAGTGTCGGCTATATACTACATCATTTCTCTTTTAAACCAAAGTTCAAATACACTATCAGCAAGGAATATACCATCTTTTTCAACGGTGATAATCTCTTTGTCAACCAAACTTTTCTTTATACGGTCTATATTTGACTTACTGCCAAGAGGGTATATTTCAGAAACCGCTTGAGTTGTAAATCCTGAATGTATGTCTTTGCACAAAAGACGAATGAAGTTGAGCTGATAGGTCGTAAGCCCCTCTGTCTGTTGTATGAAGAGACTGCTGTTTTGCTCCAACAGAGCCTTCAAGCCTTCTTCAAAACTCTCCTCGTTTACTTCTTTTCCTGTTTCGGCCATAACGTTCCATGCAAGTTGCTGCACATAAGATGAGTAATTCTTTACCACTTGGCATATTCTGCCAGCATACTCTTCTGCTATCTTCTTGCCATACTTCTCGAATCGAGAACAGATGAAGGGGACCCAATATTCCGTAGGAATACACTTGAGATGCAACATCTCCCCAAACTGATAGAAAGGCATACGACGACTTTGGAAAATATTTTCCATCAGATGCTTCTTACTGCCAAAGAAGCAATATGACACATTTTGATGATGCTGCCAAACACCGCGTAGGCGTTTTTGTATAGTCAGCGAGTCTGTGAACTCTCCTATCTGCTGAAACTCGTCAATACATACTACAAGGCGAACGCCCTGTTCCATAGCAACACGTTCTGGAAGATTCAAAATTTCCTCTGGAGAATAATCCTTGGGTGTTATACCCAAGGATACAGAAAACTCAGAGTTAGGTTCTGGGCTAAATGAAATTTTGGGCGAGATTCTAACCAAAAAACGCTTGATGTTCTCCATTACTTGCTCCAAATGGTTGCCGGTGGACTTCATGATTGTTTCAGCAAATCGGTTATAGAAATCATATTCACTTCTGCAGTCATATATGTCCATATAGACGATTTTTAGCATAGGGTTGTCAATCTCGGAAATCACCTTTTTTATAAGAGAAGTCTTACCCATGCGTCTTGGAGATATAAGAATAACATTAACGCCATTTTCAAAGTCAAGCTTGATACGCTTGGTTTCTTCAATTCGGTCTGTAAAGTTATTACCACCGACCGACATACCATATACAAAAGCTTTCTCCATAATCTTTACTCCTTACTTAATTAGATTACAAAGGTAATGTAAAAAGAAGTAGTTCACAAGGTTGTGGTCCACAACTTTGTGAAGTTGATTGAAAAATCTCATAAAATAGACTCCCTCTCCATATTTTTCACATCTGTTTGTCTGCGTCGCTTCTTCCTTTTAACGCGAGTTCGTATTTTCTTCCCCTTTTTCTATCCCGACGCGAGACGCGTCGCACCCATTAGTGGTAGCGTTTCTTCAAGCACTAAACGCTAACACTAATGGGGGCGTTTCTTCAAATACCAAACTGTTGATCAGCGAGCAAGCGAACACCGCATCACAACACGCCACCTGAGGTGCGCATCATGTCCTGTGTAGAACGCAGGGGCTTTTCCTTTACCTCAAACGTAAAGGTTTTGGACTCTCCCTGCACCTTGACATTTTGATATTCGGGCTGTGCCCCCATCATCTGGTCAAAGAGGTCGGGCATACGCACCACACGCTGCAAAGTAGCCTTAAACTTTTGTACGGGTATCGTATATGTACCCGTCTTTTGCGGTGCCACCACATATTGGTTCCACACAAGGGTGTAATACATCTGGCGCCCCTCGCGCGTACGTCCGGCTGTGGCGTTGCGATCTATGTCAAGCTTGCGTACGTCACATTTACCCTTCACCACGAACTGGCTCGTACATTCAGCCTTGGCAATAGGCGCCGTGGCATACAGCACCACCGACACCAACATGCTGTCGCCGGCATAAAGGGTGGTACGGTCGGGCAATATGCGTGCAAACAACACATCTTTCGTTGCTGCCCGAAGAGGCAACACCATCAACATGAGCAGCAATGGAATAAGCAACCTTTTCATATTTCTATATCATTTACGCATGTTCTACAACGGACGGTGTACTTTCATCTTCCGTCTCGAGGTCGGCAAGCCATGCGTCCGAGCTGGCATCGGAAGGCATACGCCAGTCGCCACGCGGACTGAGCGAGCAGCTGCCAACCTTAGGCCCATCGGGCAAGCACGAACGCTTGAACTGCTGGGTGAAGAAACGGCGGAAGAAGGTGCGCGACCATTTGAGAATAACCTCATTGGTGTACGCCGTGCCATTGCCTGTGCCGTCAAATGCACGACAGGCAAGATAATATATCTTTTGCGGACGGAAGCCGAAGCGCAGCACATAATACAAGAAGAAGTCGTGCAGCTCGTAAGGGCCGACAAGGTCCTCTGTCACCTGCTTGATATTGCCGTTCTCGTCAGCCGGAATGAGTTCGGGACTAATGGGGGTGTCTACTATGTCGAGCAGTGTGGTGCGGCTGGCCTCATCGGCCATGTTGCGTGCAGCCCAGCTCACGAGGTGCTTTACGAGCGTTTTGGGTATGGAGGCATTCACACCATACATACTCATGTGGTCGCCATTATAGGTGGCCCACCCAAGTGCCAGTTCGCTCAAGTCGCCCGTACCGACCACAAAGCCGCCCATCTGTCCGGCAGCGTCCATCAATATCTGCGTACGTTCGCGGGCTTGCGAGTTTTCGTATGTCAGGTCGTGCACATTGATGTCGTGTCCCAAATCCATGAAGTGCTGTGTCACCGCGGGTGCAATGTTTATCTCGCGTATGGTCACACCGAGCTCCTTCATCAAGTTTGTGGCATTGGTATAGGTGCGGTCGGTTGTGCCAAACCCTGGCATGGTAATACCCACTATGCCACGGCGGTCGCGCTCCAAACGGTCGAAGGCATGCACTGCCACCAGCAGGGCCAGTGTAGAGTCGAGGCCGCCACTAATGCCTATCACCACCGTCTTGGCACGGGTGTGCTCTATACGACGTGCCAGTGCCTCGCTTTGTATGCAGATAATCTCCTCGCAGCGCTCGTCAAGCTCGTAGCCCTCGGGCACAAACGGGTGGGCGTCGATGGGGCGTGTCAGTGTAAACGGTACATTGCTTGCATAGGGTTCGAGTTCTATATTGCGGTAGCTCTGCACCAGTTCGTTGTCGAAGGCATTGGCAAAAGTCGTGTTGGTGCGACGCTCGGCGCGCAGGCGCTCCACGTCAATTTCACTGCAAATGAGCTGTTCGCGCATGGCAAAACGTTCGGCCTGTGCCAGCAAAGTGCCATTTTCGGCTATAAAGGCACGACCGCTGAACACGAGGTCCTGTGTGCTTTCGCCATAACCACTGCCAGCATACACATAGCCAGCCAGCAGGCGGGCGCTCTGGCCGAGCACAAGGTTGCGCAGATACTGCGCCTTGCCTATGAGTTCGTTGCTTGCGCTAAGATTGAATATGATGTCGGCACCGGCCAGTGCCAAGTGGTTGCTGGGCGGCACAGGTGCCCAAAGGTCTTCACATATCTCAATACCGAAAGTGCAGTGTGTGGTGGAGAACACGAGGTTCTTGCTCATGGGCACCGTCTGACCGCAAAAGCGCAATTCCACACCATTGGCCAGCACTTGGGCTGAGGTGAACCAACGCTTTTCGTAAAATTCTTTGTAATTGGGTATATACGTTTTGGGCACAAGTCCATACACTTTGCCCCGTTGTATGACGGCAGCACAATTAAACAGCATGCTGTTATAGGCTATTGGCACGCCCACCAAAGCCGTAACATTAAGGTTACGGCTGAATTCCATCAGTTTGAGCAATGAAGCTTCTGCCTCGTCAAGCAGCAACTGCTGCTGAAACAAATCTTGGCAGGTGTAAGCAGTGATGGCCAACTCGGGCAGGCACAATATCTCTACACCCTGTCCCTCGGCCGACGCCATAAGGCTTTCAATCTGTTGGATATTAAAAGAACAATCGGCCACCTTCACCGAAGGAATGGCCGCCGCTACTTTGATAAAACCGTTTTGCATAATCAATATTTGATGCAAGAAAACGCCACATTTTGCCCTATCGTCACGCACATACGAAACGACAGGGCACAAAAAAAGGCTGTACCAGTGATGTGATGAAACTCCGAGCGAAATAAGATTTGAGCTCCAGCCAATCTCTGTAATCCGACCCTACGACAAGCGCATATCGGCACGCCATTGAATAACTGGTTGACTCGGTTTTCAAGTAATTATTGATGAGTATCCCAATCTAACCGGTACAGCCGTATATTTTTCTGCAAGAGGCTGATTTCCTGCCTTTATACAGCGCGCTGCCTGATGAGCGCTCTGTTTTTATGTCTTATTGAATTTGATGCAAATATACAATCATCTGATATTACTGCCAAACGTTTGCACTCATTTTTTTGCCTGTCCCTCCAATTTACATGTTTTGCAGCAAAAGGTGGGTGTATGTCATTTTTTCTTGTTAAGTTTACCGCCAAATGCGGCACAAGTAAAAAGGCCCTTTTCTACCACCTGAGTAATCAGTATTTTTTAGAACCGCCCCATTACTAAACGCTTAAATTTGAAGCATGAAGACTCTCACTTTTCATATTGACTACCACACCCGCCACAATGAGCACCCCGAGCTGGTCTGTTCGATTGATGGTGGCGACATATTATATGTAGCGTTGCAGAGCAACGACCAAACGCACTGGACCGCCACGCTGCAAGTGGCTGATCAAAGCCAGCACATCAGATATGCCTACCAGATAGTGGCTGACGACGGCACACTGCTGCGCGTCGAAACCAACACCTGGCGGTTGTTTGCATTCAACCACCGCTCTGAGGTATGCTTTTGCGACGCCTGGGCCGACACGTGCTTGGGGCAGAACTATCACCGCGCGGCATTTGAACAATGCTTGATGTTGCCACGCGGCGGCGAAAAGATGCACCTTGAGTTGTTCACCTCGCCTTATTTGTTGCTGCTGCACACGCTGCCACCAGCCAATGGCATGAAGTGGGCCGTTGTGGGCAACACGCCCAACATGGGGGAATGGCAGCCACAGCAGGCACGCATCATGCAGCGCACTGACACCTACGAATGGGCACTGCCGCTGACGCGTGAGGATTTTGAACAAGGCTTGGAGTATAAATATGTATTGGTGGACGTTAAAGACCCTGCACACGCACAGTGGGAGGAGGGCGGCAACCGCATCATCAGCCCCACCCCATGCAGCCCCAATGCCTCGATTGTGCGTCAGGACGAAAGACCGCGCATGAGCTTGCCCCAATGGCGGGGAGCGGGGTGTGTCATTCCAATGTTCTCGCTGCGCAGCAAGGGCAGCATGGGCATTGGCGACTTTGGCGACCTTGACACCATGATACGCTGGGGGGCCGATGTGGGCATGAAGGCTATTCAGCTGCTGCCCATCAACGATACCACACGCACAGGGTCGTGGCACGACTCTTACCCCTACAATGGCATTTCGGTGTTTGCCCTGCACCCTGCCTACCTCGACCTGCGCGAGTGGAGGGGAAGCAAGGCTTACAAGGTGTATAGTGCGCTTGGCACGGAGTTGAACGCTCTGCCTGAGGTGGACTACGAGAGGGCTTTTAAGCTGAAAATGGACTTTGCACACGCTTTATATAAAGAGGGTGGTGCAAAGTTGGTGGCCTCTGCGCCTTTCAAGAAGTTTTGCGATGACAACGCACATTGGTTGCCTGCCTACACTACTTTTTGCACGCTGCGCGACACTTACCACACAGCCGATTTTCGCTCATGGCCCGACGATGCGCCCAAAGCCGGCGAACTGGAGGCTTACACTGCCAAACACCCCGATGTGGCCGACAGCCGCCTGTTCTACGCCTGGCTGCAATATTTGCTGCACCGGCAAATGCAACGGGCCCACAACACGGCACGCGAACTGGGGGTGATACTGAAGGGGGATATTCCCATCGGCATCAGCCGCGACAGTGTGCCGGCATGGGCCGACGGCCATTTGTTCCACTTTGACGGACAGGCGGGGGCACCGCCCGACGACTTTGCCGTGCATGGGCAAAACTGGGGATTCCCTACCTATAATTGGAAGGTAATGGCGCAAGACGGCTACCAGTGGTGGCGCAGCAGACTGAAGCACATGGAGCAGTACTTTGACGCTTACCGCATTGACCACGTGCTGGGCTTTTTCCGCATTTGGGAGGTGCCGTCGCAACATATTTACGGACTGTTGGGGCAGTTCCGCCCCGCCCTGCCCTATACCGAGGCCGAAATTCACGACTTTGGTTTTGGGGGCGACGTGCAGGCTCTGTGTGTGCCACGTGTGACGGCCGGAACCATGCAAAAGCTGATGACCGACACAGAGAATGCCAAACTGGCTGCCGACTATTTTACAAAGGACGGCGAATGGTATGTGCTGAAGGAGGCTTACCGCTCCCAGCGTGCCATCTGCCACTTGCTGCCCGAGGGCAAAACGCGCCAGACTTTGTTGCAGGTGGTGTGCGAGGTGTTGTTCATACGCGATGCCACACACGCCCATCTGTTTCACCCACGCGTTGGAGCACAGCGCACTTGGCTTTTCGGTGCTTTGAGCGAGGCCGACCGCCAGGCTTTCAACCATCTGCACGCCCACTTCTTTTACGAGCGCAACAACCAGTTTTGGGCTGACGAGGCCATGAAGAAGGTGCCGGCAGTCACACAGAGTGCCGACGCGCAGCACCCGGTGCTGCAACTTTATCCGCTTAACGGCAATGGCATGTTGCCATGTGCCGAGGACCTTGGCATGGTGCCGGCATCGGTTAAGGGTGTGCTTGAACGGCTCGAAATTCTGTCGCTTGAAATCCAGCGTATGCCCAAGGCTTATGGTGTGCGTTTTGGCAATCCGCTCGACAATCCTTATCTGTCGGTGGCCACCATTGCCACCCACGACATGCCGCCATTGCGCTTGTGGTGGCAGCAAAATGGCGAACAGTCACAGGCCTTTTGGCACGAAGCGCTGCACCACAATGGCGAGGCGCCCGCCGAAGCCACGCCTGAGGTGTGCGAGGAGGTGGTAAAATTGCACCTGCAATCGCCCTCAATGCTTTGCTTGTTGGGGTGGCAGGATTGGCTTGCCATATCACCCACGCTGCGCAGCAAGCACCCCGAGACGGAACAAATAAATGTGCCGGCCAACCCTGACCAATACTGGCAATACCGCATGCACCTCACGCTTGAGGAGTTGATACAGGCCACGGGCTTTAACGACAAGGTGCGCGCACTGATTGCGGCCTCGGGACGTTTGGATAATTAAAAACGCAAGTTACGGATTTAGCCCGCGCGGGCTGAAACATCGTGCAAGGCGAATGCAATCAAACTTGCGTGATTTGTTCAAGCATCAAACGCTACCTCTAATGGGAGCGACGCGTCTCGAGGCTGCTGAAAAAAACCGACGCGGGACGCGTCGCCCCCATTAGTGCTTGCGTTTTTTGCAGCTGTCATTGATTCAGCCCGCACTTATTAAAACCGAAACTTCAGACAAAAACTACCATATATGACCATTGACGATGCACGGCTTATTGAGTTGCCACGTTTCAACGACCCTCGCGGCAATTTGTCGTTTGTAGAGCAACATAACCAGGTGCCTTTCAAGTTTGAACGCGTATACTGGATATACGATGTGCCGGGGGGCGAAAACCGCAGCGGACATGCCTACCACACTACCGAGGAACTTATCATAGCCATTTCGGGCAGCCTCGACGTGATTGTGGACGATGGCACAAACAAGCGCACTTTTACGCTTAACCGCTCGTACTACGGGCTTTACATACCAAAGGGACTTTGGCGCACGCTCACGAACTTCTCCACCAACTCGCTGGCACTCGAAATAGCCTCAACGCCTTACAACCGTGCCGACTATGTGGAGGATTACGGCACTTACAAACGAATGAAGCGACATGGAGAAATATAGTGTATTCGACTGCTCTATTGTAGAACTGAACCGACACCATTCTGACCGCAAAGGCAACCTTACCGTGGTGCAGAATGGCGACACGCTGCCTTTTGACGTGAAAAGGGTTTACTACCTTTACGACGTGCCGGGCGGCGAGGAACGTGGTGCACATGCCCACCGCACACTGAGTCAATTTATAGTGGCAGCATCTGGTTCGTTCACTGTCACACTCGACGACGGCCAATGCAAGCGGTCGTTTTTCCTCAACCGTCCCTACCAAGGGCTGCTGGTGCGCCCGGGATTGTGGCGAAGCATCACCGACTTTTCGTCGGGGGCGGTGTGCATGGTGCTGGCTTCGGACATTTACAAAAGCGAGGATTACATTCGCAACTACAACGATTTTGTAACATTCAGACACTCGCTCAACAATATTGAAACATTATGATTAAACTATACGACTTGCAGCGCATCACCCACGAACACGCCGATGAGTACAAGGCCACCATGGCCCGCGTGATTGACTCGGGGTGGTTTTTGCAGGGCGACGAGACGAAACAATTTGAACACGACTATGCCCGCTACATCGGCACACAACATTGTGTGGCGGTGGCCAACGGACTTGATGCGCTTTACCTCATACTGCGCGCCTATAAGGAGATGGGGGTGATGGCTGATGGCGACGAAATCATCGTGCCGGCTAACACCTACATTGCCACCATATTGGCTATTACACGCAACAATCTCAAACCTGTATTGGTGGAACCTACCTGGCACCACCTGGAACTTGACACCGACCGCGTGGAACAAGCCATCACACCGCGCACACGGGGCATCATGACGGTGCACCTGTACGGACGACTGGCGTGCAACGAGCAGTTGCTCGACATTTGCCGCCGCCACCACCTCAAACTGATGGAGGACAATGCACAAGCGCAGGGGTGTACGTTCAATGGCAAACGCACCGGTTCGTTGGGCGATGCCGCAGCGCACAGCTTTTACCCTGGCAAAAACATCGGGGCCATGGGCGATGCTGGGGCCGTCACAACCGACAATGCGGAACTTGCCGCCACCATTCGCGCCCTGGCCAACTATGGCAGCGAACGCAAATATGTGTTCAAGTATGCGGGCATCAACAGCCGCATGAGCGAGATGGACGCTGCCGTGTTGCGCATCAAACTCAAATATCTTGACCACGACAATGCCCGCCGCCAGCAGTTGGCCGACTTTTACTACGGCCACATCAGCAATCCGCTCATCACGCTGCCCGAGCGTCTGCCCGATGCCCACAATGTGTACCACCAATTTCCCATATTCTGCAAGGAGCGCAACCAGTTGCAAACGTTTCTTGCACAACAGGGTGTGCAAACGCTCATTCACTACCCTATCCCCCCGCACAAGCAGCAATGCTATTATGAGGCATGGGGTCACGAGCTCTCATTGCCTGTTACGGAGCGCATTCATGCCGAGGAACTTTCTATCCCCATGAGTCCGGTGGTCTCTGCCGATGAGGCGCAACAAGTGGTTGATGTGCTCAATAAATGGCAAGGTACGTCACAAAATGCCATTTAATGGCGCATTAGTTGTTATCTTTTTGGTAATTTTGTGCATAAATACAGAACAATGCCCGTTGGCAGAATTAGTAAACAAGTTGACGGGTTAACGGGTTAACAGGTAAGTTTGCATAGCCTTTTCAGACTTCCAACCATTCAAACTTAAAATAGTAGTATGGCATACTTACCTGTCTACCCGTTAACCAGTCAACCCGTTAACCAAACATTCCGCTAACGCATAACAATGCCGACTCACATGAAATACACCATATTCAACCGCCGCACAGAACTATTGCGCGTGCCCTTGGCCAAGGCCATGTTCTACGAGGCTTATGGCAACTACTGCTATGGGGTGTTTCCCAACAAACAGAAGGTTATGCTGCCCGTTGGCCTCACCACCGTTGAGGAGATGCTGCACAAGCAGGCTGCCGAAACGGCACCAACCTTCCTGCGCATTGGCAAACGCTACATTGTCAATGCCGACATGATTGTGCAAGTTAACCTTACCAACCATAAGTTGGTGCTCTCCGACTTTGAGCATGAGGGTAACTTTGCCCTGCCCATGTCGAAAGAGGCGCTTAAAACTATCAAACGACTTTACGAAGACAATACTTTATGGAAATAGGCGAAAGCATCATTATTGGCCGCATGGGACAACAACCGCTACACCTGTCCGACGCCAGCATCGACCCGCAGCACGCCACACTTACGCGCACCTCGGCCGACTCGTATGTGATTGAAGACCACGACTCGGCCAAGGGGGTCTTTGTGTTTGGCCTGCGCATCATGCGCAAAACCATCAAGGCTGACACGCCTTTATTTTTAGGCTCTTTCAAGACCTCGGTCAAACAACTGCTTACCGATGCCTCGCGCATCAACCTGCAACAGGTGTGGAACGACTACGACAAGCAAAAGCGCAAGTGGGACCGCTACTCCATGTTGGTCAACTCCATTCGTATGCTCACCCCCATACTGACCATGCTCGTCACACAGATGGTGGGTCAAAACTGGCTGGTGTCGTGCATTGTGCTGCTGGCTGTCATGGCCATTGCCATCTTTGCTGGCGAAAAGGTGCTCGAAAAGAAAACCGTTGCTTTGGCCACCCTCAACGCACAGATGCAAACCACCTACGTTTGCCCGCACTGCCACAAATTTCTTGGTTTCGTCCCCTACTCTGTGCTAAGCGGCAAAAAGTATTGCCCTAATTGCGGCGTGCCGATTAAGTAACGTGCTGACGGAGTTCTTGGTTGACAGGTTTACAAGTTGACAGGTTTACAAGTAAGTTTGATATGCACTTCTTGTTCTGTAGAACTTGGCTAACTTACCCGTCAACTTGTTAACTCGTCAACCCGTCAACTCCTCAACTCGTTTACTAATAAATGATACAAAAGCATGATGAATCCCAATACAAGACAAGTGCCCTATGGTGTGGCCGACTTTGAGCTGATCAGAAGAGACAACCTCTATTATGTGGACAAGACCATGTACTTGCCCATGCTCGAGACTGAGGCACGCAACATATTCTTTACGCGTCCACGCCGATTTGGAAAAAGTCTGCTCATCAATATGCTGCATGCCTATTATGATTGCAACAAGAAGGACAAGTTTGAACAACTGTTCGGCGACTTGTGGATTGGTAAACACCCCACAAGTTTACAAGGCAAATACCTCGTGCTATACTTGGACTTCTCACAGGTGGGCGGTAGCATCGATCAAGTAGAAGAAAAGTTCAATGCCTATTGTGGCACACAACTCAATGGTTTTGTACGCGACTACGAAAGACTTTACCCCGAGGGGTTTGTTCAAAAAATTGACGGCCTCGCCGATGCAAGTGCCAAACTTAACGAAATTGCCAACGAGTCGAAACGCAGAGAGTTACCTCTCTACCTTATCATCGACGAGTATGACAATTTTACCAACACCATACTCAACGAGCAAGGCGAAGCGGTGTACCATGCTATCACACACACTGACGGCTTTTACCGCGACACATTCAAAAGGTTTAAGGGGAACTTTGAGCGCATATTCATGACTGGCGTCAGCCCCGTTACTTTAGACGATGTAACAAGCGGCTTCAACATTGGTTGGAACATTACCATGAAGTCTGAGTTTAACGACATACTCGGCTTTACTACCGACGATGTGCGCACCATGTTCAACTACTACAAAGAGCAGGGCGAACTACCTGCCGATTTGGACGTGGAGGAGGTCATAAATGACATGAAGCCATGGTATGACGGATATTGTTTCTCGGAAGAATCACTAAAAAGCAAGAACCGCGTGTTTAATTGCAACATGGTACTTTATTACTTGCGCAACTATATGAGTTACGGCTGTGCACCTGAGCGAATGATTGACCCCAACACTAAAACGGACTACGACAAGATGAACAAGCTGCTACGTTTTGACAAGTTGGACGGCAACCGCAAAGGAATTATTAAAAGCATAGCTGAAACAGAACAAGTAATTACTTCGCTCGAGGAGTCTTTCCCCGCCCGTGCCTTGACCAATCCCGACACCTTTACCAGTCTGCTTTTCTACTATGGCATGCTGACCATCAAGGGCACACATGGCATGCAACTTGTGCTGGGCATACCCAACAACAATGTGCGTAAACAATACTATGGTTATTTGTTAGAGGAATACCAACAAATGAGCCGTGTAAGCCTCAACGACCTCATCGATAAGTTTACCAATATGGCCTTTGATGGCGATTGGCGTACCGCACTCAGCAGCATGGCACAAGCATACGCCAACATATCATCTGTGCGCGACGGCATTGAGGCTGAACGTAATTTGCAAGGTTTCTTCATGGCTTACTTCAGCTTGAACGACTATTACTACACCGCTCCCGAGTTGGAGCTGAACCATGGCTATTGCGACTTTTTCTTGCTGCCCGATCTCACTCACTACCCCACCCAGCACAGCTACATCATCGAGCTAAAGATGCTGCATAAGGGAGATAGCGAGGAACTTGCTCAAAAGCAGTGGGACGAGGCCGTCAGCCAAATCAACCGCTACGCTGCAACACCAAGAGTTGAGGCTCTGCGCCAAGGTACTGAGCTACATAAAATCATCATGCAATTTGAAGGTTTCCAACTCAAACGTATGGAAGAAGTTGCCGACAAATAATCAAGCGCACACATCATGAACCCCAAACACCTCATTCTCACCCTGCTCCTCATGCTTTGCCCCATTGGCATGGCAGCACAGAGCACCATTACGCGCCACAAGCCGAAACCGACTGTGACGAAACCTAAACCTGCGGCAAAGCCAAAGCCAAAGGCCAAGCCAGCTCCACGGCGCAATAGCACACATCATTCAAATAGCACAAGCAGCACTGTCAGTTTGTCGGCCGAGCTCAACAAGCTCATCAACAACATGGTGTATGTGGCAGGTGGCACTTTCACCATGGGCGGCACAAGTGAGCAAAGCAGTGATGCTTATGACGATGAAAAACCTACCCACAGCGTCACCCTCAGCAGCTACTATATCTGCAAGTATGAGGTAACACAAGCCCTTTGGCGCGCCGTTATGGGCAGTAATCCTTCTAAATTCAAAGGCGACAATCTTCCCGTTGAGAATGTGAGTTGGAACGACTGCCAAACCTTTATCAACCGCCTCAACAGCTACACTGGGCGTAACTTCCGCCTGCCCACAGAAGCCGAATGGGAGTTTGCCGCACGTGGTGGCAACTACAGCCGCCACTACAAATACAGCGGCAGCAACTACATTAGCGCTGTGGCATGGTATGACGGCAACAGCGGCAACCGTACCCACCCCATTGGCACCAAGCAGGCCAACGAACTCGGCCTGTACGACATGAGCGGCAACGTGTATGAATGGTGCAGCGACTGGTATGGCTCATACAGTTCTTACTCGCAAAACGACCCAACTGGGCCTAACAGTGGGTCTAACCGCGTGGAACGCGGTGGCAGCTGGGGCAACTTCGCCAGGTTCTGCCGCTCGTCGTTCCGTAGCAGCACCTCGCCCGGCCTCCGCTACGGCGACCTCGGGCTCCGCCTCGTCCTCTCCCAGTTATAATATCCTTGTTAAAAAAAGAGCCTGAAGCAAAAACGCGACAAAAGGAGGCGACGGGAGGAGCCGACGATGTCGTGTTTATGCTTCGGGCGATAAATAGATACCGCCTATGGTAACATTTACGACAAAGACATATACAACGAATACATATACCACAAAAGACATACCCCACAACTAATACTTTCCACCTCACCATGCGCCAACTGCTACTTTTACTCTGCATACTGCTCCCCCACCTGCTGCCTGCCCGCACCATCTATGTGGTGTCGGTGGGCATAGCCAAATACCAATACATCAACCCCTTGCGGCAAACCGAGAATGATGCAACCGACATGGCGGCGCTCTACCGCACACACACAACGCACGTCACACTGCTGACGGGGAAAAATGCCACACGGCAGAGCATCTGCACGACACTGAAAAATGTCTTTGCACAAGCGGAGGCCGACGACGTGGTGGTGTTCTTCTTCAGCGGACACGGCAGCAAAGGCGGATTGTGCGCCTACGACACACGAGGGGCGTCTACCTGCATCAGCTATGGCGAGATAGCCAAAATCATTAAAGGTTGCCGTGCCAACAACAAACTGCTGTTTATTGATGCCTGCTACGCCGGCGGCCTGCGCCACGACAGCAACGCTGCCGCTTCCGCACAAAGTTCGTTTGACAAAACCGAGGGGGTGATGCTGTTTCTCTCGTCACGCACCAGCGAAACCTCGCGCGAAAATCCATACGGACGCAACGGGCAGTTTACACGCTACCTGCTGCGCGGCTTGAAAGGCGGAGCCGACAATAACCGCAACCGCATTGTGGAGGCGAAGGAACTCTTCGACTTTGTGGCTGTCAACGTGGCCAAGGCTACCAAAGGCAAGCAGCACCCTGTGATGTGGGGACGCTTTGACAACAACATGCACGTAATGAATTGGAACCCCAAAAGGTGATTTCGTCACGCCAAACACGTATTTCATACTTTGAAATGCTATAACCATTGGCAAAAGGCGAACCTTGTTTTGCTCTTTTAAGGGCTGTTCGCCCTTGTACCGCTTACCGCGGAATACATAAGAACATAAGCTACATAAGTAACATAAGGCTGGTGCCGTGTTTTTTTACATAAGCTGAGGCAGGGCTGCCCGCCCTGCTTGTAAGAGACATAAGGCTGGCACCGTGTCGTTGGCTCTAATGTAGTTTGTCGTGATAACATAATGGAACACAATTAAAGCGTTCTCTTCATCAGGCGTCAGCCCTTATGTATCTTACAGGCTGGGCGAAAAGCCCTGCCTCAGCTTATGTAAAAACCACGGCGCCAGCCTTATGTTACTTATGTAGCTTATGTTCTTATGTCTCCCGCGGTAAGCGGCACAGGGGCGAACAGCCCTTAAAGCACCAATGCAGGATAAGACACGTTGTAGCCTGTCAGTCCGCTATGATTGATTTGGGTGGCGTATGAACGAAGTCAGGAACATGCACGTAATGAATTGGAACCCCAAAAGGTGATTTCGTCACGCCAAACACGTATTTCATACTTTGAAACGCTATAACCATTGGCAAAAGGCTACAAAGCACCTATCTTTGCATCATAAACATCTAAAACAACCAAGCCATGTATAACAACAACGACACCATCACACAGGGACGCAACAAAGCCCAAAAGCAAAGCAATGATAAGAAACTGCACTTCAAAAGTATGGCAGCCTCCTCATTTGTAGGTGCCATGGCTGGCGCAGGTGCCATGTGGGCTGGCGAAGCCTTTGCCAACGAGCAAAATAATGAGGCTGCCGCCGATACCGCTACCGCCGAGGCTGCAGGAGTACAAACCATTGCGCAGCCCAACGAGCAGGAAGTTACTGCCGACACGCTGGCCGCTGAAAGCAAAACGCAAGCACAGCACGAGGCCAGCGCCACACCAAAGGCCGATGCCACAACACACAACGCACACAGCAGCCACACCACACACCACGATGAGCCGCAACTCACTCCGGCCACTCACACGCAAGGATATGCCGCACAGCACGACATTCAAATTGAAAGTGTCGAAACCATGACAACCGACGACGGACGCACCGTCACCATGGCCATCGGCACCGTGGACGGCCACATGGCGGCCTTCAAAATGGACGACAACAACCAGGTGGTGGCCTCGTTTGTCGACACCAACGACAACGGCGAGGTGGACGACAATGAAGTGACCGACCTACGCGGCGAAAACATGACGCTGAACACGCTCACCAATGGCAACAACAATGTACAAATGGCAGCCGACGACACCGAGTCGCCCGAAATTCACGTCATTGCCGTACAAAACGATGTGGACCTTAACGGCCACACCGTGGACGTGGCTCACGTGAGCGTGGGTGACGAACACATTGCCTTGGTAGACGTTACCCAAAACGGCGAGGTGGACATCATGATGGCCGACAGCAACCACGATGGTCAAATAGACGACAGCGAACTGCACGACATATCTGACAGCCACATGCCCATGCCGTCGGCTGACGATGTGGAGGGGGGCTACGGACAGATGGCACAGTCTGACACCGACCTGCCCGACTACTCCAACGATGCCGATATCACACTATACGACGCATAATGACGAACTAACAAGCGTATGAACATTACACTTAAATGTCCCGCCTGCGGCGCACTGATAAGCGCGGCCAGCATGGCGGGCATTGAACAAAAAACGGCCGAATGCCCCACCTGCCACACCAAGCAACGGTTAGGCGCCTACCTGCCCAAACTGTCGTTGGCTGTTGGCAGCCACACCTACCAGCTGCATTTTGGCAAGCAATGGGTGGGCCGCCTTAAGCAGGGCAATGATGCCGAAATACAAATACCCGACGACACACGCTACATGAGCCGGCACCATGCCATTATCAATGTGCAATGCACCGCCACCGGACTGCGCTGCACCCTCGAGGAGCATGGCAAGAACCCTACCCTGCTGCAAGGCATCGAACTGTGTGAGGACGACATTGTCTACCTCAACGCCAACGACTGCCTCACACTGGGCGAACAACAAATGTACGTAGCTAACGATTTTGCAAAATGAGCCAAAAGCCCTTAACTATATCGACTCCACAAGGTTTTAGCGAACTGGGACAGAAACCTAACCAGGAGGACGCGCTTTACCCTGCCCTTGGTCATGCCACCAGCACCACACACGTTTTTGTGGTGTGCGACGGCATGGGCGGACATGCGCATGGCGAGGTGGCGAGCAACTGTGTGGCGCAAGCCATTGGCCAGCACACCACGCTGCCCGAACCATGCTCCACGCAACAAATGGAACAGCACTTCAACGAGGGGTTGGCCGAAGCCTATCGTCAACTTGACACACTCGACAAACAGTTTGACGACAGCAGCGGAGGCAAGGCCACAATGGGCACCACGCTTACATTCCTGGCCATTTGCACCGATGGCATACTGTTGGCGCACATTGGCGACAGCCGCATTTACCAATTCAGACAAGGCAAGGGTGTGGTATACCAAACACGCGACCACTCGCTTGTCAACGACTTGATAGCGGCGGGCGAACTGACCGAAGCCGAGGCACGCACCTGTCCACAACGCAACGTCATCACAAGGGCTGTGCAACCTCATCAGCCTACCATGTCCAAGGCCACGTTCAAAGTCATACCTTACTACCATGTGGCACCTGGCGATGTATTCATGCTCTGCTGCGACGGCATTGTCGAACAGCTCGACAACAATGATTTGCAACAAATAATGCTTGCCAATCAGCCACTTGGCCAACGCATCGACGCACTCAAACAGACGTGTCGCACACGCGGTACACGCGACAACCACTCATGTTGGACGTTTGAGGTTGAAAAGGTTGAACATACGAAGTTGCAACCCGCCCACCAGCCCGAAACTGACGAGGAACGCTTCACCCCCAACGCGCAAACGGCAAAGCAGCTTTCTGCTCCTACCAAACACACTTGGCCTTTAGTAGCCATATTAGTGTGCATCATCTTGCTCTGTTTCGGCGCTGGCTATATGCTTTGGCACAAGCCCCAACAAACTACCGACGCACCGGCTGCCACCATGCCTCAAAAGGTGGAACAAAAGGTGGAACAAACCACCGAACCAACCGACAGCAACGACTCTGATGCCACACAAGGCACCATCACACGACATCACAAATAAATCCGTTAACGGGTTGACAGGTTAACGGGTTAACTGGTTAACGGGTTAACGGGTTGACAGGTAAGTTTGTTCTGCACAACTTATATTGTGTCAAAAACAAAAAGACAAGGGACATAAAAGACACGACTAACTTACCCGTTAACTTGTCAACCTGTTCCCCCATCAACCAACCTGTTCCCCCGTCAACAAAACAGTCAACCCACTAAATAAATACAGACGCACCATACTATGACCGACAATTCCACCCCCCGCGAGGGGTTGCTTGCCATTGGCACCACACTTGCCAATGGCAAATACCGTATAGAAAAATATCTGGCATCGGGCGGCTTTGGCAATACCTACATGGCCATCGACACTGCCTTTGACGAAAGAGTTGCCATCAAGGAGCTCTTTATTAAAGGCGTGTGCGGCCGCATGGACAATGCAACCGACATTTCCATCAGCCTTACCGAGAACCAGCGCACATTCAATGCACAACGCGAAAAGTTCCGCAAGGAAGCACGCCGCCTGCGCAAACTCGAAAACAAGCACATTGTACGGGTGCACGACTTGTTCGACGAGAACGGCACCACCTATTATGTGATGGACTTTATCGAAGGCGAAAGTCTGTCTACCCGTCTCAAACGCACCCACCAGCCAATGACAGAGGCCGAAGTGCTGCCCATTCTGGGCCAAGTGCTTGATGCGCTCGAAACGGTTCACAACGAGGGCATTTGGCACCTCGACCTCAAGCCTGCCAACATCATGGTTGACGACAAAGACAACGTGCAACTCATCGACTTTGGTGCGAGCAAACAGCTGCGCAATGCCGACGGCAACTCTCTCTCCACTTCATCGGCCCTGGCTTGCACGCCTGGTTATGCCCCGTCCGAACAAATGGAACAGAACATCGAAAAGTTTGGTCCGTGGACAGATCTCTACGCGCTCGGTGCCACACTTTACCACTTGCTCACACTGCAACAACCGCCCTCGCCATCAGACATTGACGAGGACGCCACAGAGGCTCTGAAATTGCCTGCCGCCGTGAGCAAAAAGACTGCCGACCTCATCAAGTGGCTCATGAAACCGAACCGCAAGATGCGTCCGCAATGCGTGGCCGACGTCAAACAGTTCCTGGCCGAAACGCCTACAAAGCCGCAACCCAAACCGCAATCCAAGCCGCAACCTTCAAAGTCTGCTACCAAGACGGCCGATGATGATGGCGACACCATTTTGAAAGGCGGCAAAAGTACCAAGACCTCCACACAAGCCAACACACGCAACACGACATCTACAACAGAGCACAAAGGCAAATCAAACAAAACCGTCATCATAGGCAGTATTCTGGCCCTCGTCATTGTGGGAGCATTTGGCTACGGCATGTGGCACGACCGTAGTGAGGCACAAGACGCATCGGTGGCTGTTGACAGTGACAGTGTGGCAGCAGAAGTGGTGCAGAAATCGGTAACCAATCTGATGGTGTCAGTAAACGCTGGTCCGAAGAACATGCGCAACTATGCCTATACCGGCAGCATAGCCGATACGATTGGTGCACTGCCGCAGGGCTTTGGTACGGCCAAATTTGAAAAATATGGCAGCATTCCTGCCGCCACCTATTCAGGTCACTTTACCAATGGCTTGTGCAACGACCAAACGGGCAATGCCACGCTGAAGTTTGATAATGGCGATACGTATAAAGGTACCTTTAACAATGGCTACTACGAGCAAGGCACCTACACCTTAAAGGATGGTTCATACTTCACAGGCACATTCAAAGAGGGCAATCCCTACAAAGGTAAATGGTACAACAGCGACGGCTCGTTCTCTGAAGAAATAGGCAAGTAAATATTGCTGTCCAGAAAATCGTGAATATTCGAACAGTCTAAAGCGCAAAGTGTTAGTACCAAACGCTACAATAAAACGCGAGCAAAAGGCGCTAACACAAAACGCTAACACAAGGCACTACTACAAAACGCTACCTCTAATGGGGGCGACGCGTCTCGCGTCGGGAAAAAAGAAAGCAATAAGCAACTCTAAACAGAGCTTAGTAAATGCTTCGCCCGACGCGGGACGCATCGCCCCCATTAGTGGTAGCGTTTTGCAGTAGCGTTTTATGCTTGCGTTTGGTGCTTGAGACTGTTCGGATTATGACGTTTTACCTGACTGCAACTATCAGGAAATAGAGCAAAATCACTTCTTTTTCTTGCTACTCTTCTTAGCCGTCGTTTTCTTCTTCGTACCACTCTTCTTTGCAGACTTCTTCTGCCTTGTAGCCTTTTTGGTAGTTGTCTCGGTAGTCTTTACCGGCGTGTAATACTTCAAGGCAGTAGGCAACCACTTCTGAATGCTGGCAATACGCTTGGCATCTGAAGGGTGATCACTCAAAAAAGCCAAACGGCTGTTAGTTGAGCTGCTTGCCATACGCTGCCAAAAGCTGACGGCCACACTGGGGTCGTAACCCGCCATAGCGGCAAAAATAAGTCCCATGTAGTCAGCCTCGCTCTCGTTGTCGCGCGAATATTTAAGGCTGCCAAGCTTCGAACCTAACGAAAAGGCCGTCTGTGTGAGCAACGAAGTTGTATTGCTCACCCCTGTGGCACCCAACACAGCACCGAGCAGTTTGGCACCAGCCTGCTGCTTTACCTGCGTGCTGAGTTGTTCGGCCGAGTGCTTGGCCACCGCATGCGCTATTTCGTGACCGAGCACAATGGCAAGGGCGTCTTCGCTCTGCGTTACAGGCAGCAAGCCCTCATACACAACAATTTTGCCACCCGGCATACAAAACGCATTGGCCGAGTTGTCCTGCACCAGGTTAAACTCCCAACTGTAGTTATGTATCGCATCGAGGCGGTTGTTGTTGCGCAGATAGGTTTCGACCGCTGTGGCAAGACGCTTGCCCACCTTTCGCACCATGGCAGTGTTGGCGGCATTGGTCGATATCTTGGCTGTTTTCAAGTAGCTTTGATACTCTTGCGCACTCAAACTGAGTACCTGCTCGTCACTAACCCACAACCTTACCTTACGGCCCGTAACGGGCACTACAAACTTGCCTTGTGCATTCATGGCCGTTGGAGCGGACAACAGCAGCACAAGCGCCAACAAAACATGTTTCAGAAATTTCATTGTAAAAGTATGATTTTACAAAGGCCACTCCCCAAAGCGAACTTTAAGGGAGTGGCCAAAGTTTTATTTACATATATATAAGTGTATTAGATGAACCAGCGCACATAGCAGAAGTCCTGACGGTTGGGCAGGTTTTTGTTCTTAGGATACATGCGGTAAGCCACCTTGTATGAACCGGCGAGGTCAACGCTCGAAGTCAGTTCGAAGGTATAGAGATTGCCCTCATGAGCTACAACATTCATAGGCATTACAGTGTAAATCTCCTCGTTACCCTCGGCACCCGACATAATCACGAGATCTACGCCGATAGCATCGTCAAGCCCCTGTTCGTCAATCACATGCTTAACAGAGAATTCCTTGCCGCTGACAAGTGCGCCATTCTGCAAGTTTTCGCTGCGTTCGCTGCTTACCACGCGAATGTTGTCCCAACGCTGTGCCACGCTTTCCTTCCATGAGGCAATGTCCTTAGCCAGCTGGTTGTCGTGAGCGGTCAAAGTTTTGAAACGAGCAGCCTCGGGGTTGTAGAAGCGGTCGTAGTAGTCGTCGAGCTGGCGCTTCATGGTGTACTGCGGTGCAATGCAAGCGATAGAGTTCTTCACCGTGCGCACCCAGTTTTCAGAATAGCCCTTGCGGTTGCGTGCGTAGTAAAGCGGAATAATCTCCTGCTCAAGCATAGAGTAGATGGTTGAAGCATCGAGCTTGTCCTGGTGCTCCTGGTTCTCGTATGTGCGACGGTCGGTAAGTGCCCAACCTGCACCCTCGCGGTAGCCTTCGTACCACCAGCCATCGAGCACACTGAGGTTAATCACACCATTCATCAAGGCCTTTTCGCCTGATGTACCACTGGCCTCGAGCGGACGGGTCGGTGTATTCATCCAGATATCCACACCCGACACAAGGCGGCGTGCCAACTGCATGTCGTAGTTGTCGAGGAAGAGAATCTTACCCATAAACTCAGGACGCTGCGAGATGTCGTAGATCTTCTTTATCAAACCCTGACCGGCGCCATCGGCGGGGTGTGCCTTACCTGCAAAGAGGAACTGCACAGGGTAGTCGGGGTTGTTAACAATCTTAGACAGACGGTCGAGATCTGAGAAGAGCAAGTGAGCACGCTTGTATGTGGCAAAGCGGCGTGCAAAACCAATGAGCAACGCATTGGGGTTAATCTTGTCGAGCAAGCTTACCACCAATGAGGGGTCACCCTGGTTGCGCAGCCAGTTCTCGCGGAAACGGGCACGGATATAGTCAATGAGCTTGTTCTTCAACAGTACACGGGTGTTCCAGATAACCTCATCGGGCACATTATAAATCTTCTCCCAAATCTTGCTGTTGCTCTGGTCGTAGATGTAATCCTTACCCAGATACTTGGCATATACGGCCTGCCATTCCTTGGCACACCATGTGGGGAAGTGCACACCATTGGTCACATAGCCCACGTGGCTCTCCTCAGGATGCGGATTGTAGATTTTGAACCACTCGTCGTGGCTGCGTTCGGTATGATCGGGGTGTGTATAGCTGGGCAGATAGCCAGGCCAAATGTCCTTGAACATCTGCTGGCTTACACGGCCGTGGAGCCAGCTTACACCATTAACCTCCTGGCAAGTCTTGCAAAGGAAGGTTGACATACAGAACTTCTCACCCTTATCGTCAGGATTGGTGCGGCCAAGTCCCATAAGCTCGTCCCACGAAATGCCAAGGCGTGCGGGGAACTGGTTCATGTACTTGTTGAACAAGCCTTCGTCAAAATAGTCGTGACCTGCGGGCACGGGGGTGTGAACGGTGTAGAGTGAAGAGGCGCGAACCAATTCGAGAGCCTCGTCAAATGTCATACCGCTCTCAACATATTCGGCCAGGCGCTGCACGTTGCACAATGCGGCGTGACCTTCGTTGCAGTGGTAAATATCCTTCTTGATGCCCAACTGCTTGAGGGCCAACATACCACCAATACCGAGCAAATACTCTTGCTTGATACGGTTTTCCCAGTCGCCACCATAGAGTGAGTGTGTGATGCGGCGGTCGAACTCTGAGTTCATGTCGTTGTCGGTATCGAGCAAATAAAGCTTGATACGTCCCACGTTAGCCACCCAAAGTGCGGCGTGCACCATAAAGTTGGGATAAGGCACGTTAACAATCACCTGATTGCCATCCTTGTCGAGCACGCGCTCGATGGGCAGGCGGTCAAAGTCTTGAGCCTCGTAGTTGGCAATTTGCTGACCGTCCATTGAGAGGCTCTGTGTAAAGTAGCCATAACGGTAAAGGAAACCTACAGCCACCATATCGACATTGCTATCCGAAGCCTCCTTCAAATAGTCACCGGCCAAGATGCCAAGACCACCTGAATAGATTTTGAGCACATGGTCCAAACCATACTCCATGCAGAAGTAAGCTACCGAAGCGCGCTTGGCATCGGGCTTTACGTCCATGTACTTGCGGAAGTCGCCATACACCTTGTCCATGCGGGCAATGGTTTCGCCATCTTTTGACAATTCGATCAGACGGTCATAATCGATGCTGCGGAGCAGGTCGATAGGGTTCTTGTTAACCTTCTTCCAAAGGTCTCCGTCAAGACTGGCAAAAAGCTGCATGGCTTCTGTGTTCCAAGACCACCAAAGGTTATGGGCCAGTTCGTCCAACTTCTTCAGAGCCTCAGGAATGTGGCTTTTCACGTTGATCACCTTCCATGAAGGTTGGTTAGCGTTGCTAATTTTGATGTTCATAATATGATAGTTAGTCAATTTTCATTAGTTGATAATTCTACTCTCGACAAAGCAAAGTGGTATGCTTCGTAATAGTACTTGATAAAGTGTTTCCACTGCGCCTTGTCGGCCAAGGCAGCCGCCTTGTTGCGTGTGGCGGTACGCTTGCGCACGGGGGTGCCAAGCAGTTGTTTGACAGTTTCGCACATCTGATGTGCCACCTCAAAGTAGTTGCTGTCATCGCGGTGTATCACATGCACGCCATCGTTCAATGTGCCCTCATGGCCAAGCACCTCGTCCACCCATTGGCCAAAGCCACTGAGGTCGGTGGTTACACATGGGGTGTGGAAGGCACAACTCTCAAGCGGCGTATAACCCCACGGCTCATAGTATGAGGGGTAAAGCGCCAGGTCGTTGGCAGCAAGCAGGTGATAATAAGGCATATTGAATATGCCATCATTACCCTCAAGATAGCAAGGCACGAGTATCACCTTTACCTTGTCTTCGGGACGATTTTCAATGCCCAAATGGCGGATAGTGGCCACTATGCGGTCCTCGTCCAGGTTATGCAGGTCATGCGTGATAATGGGGTTGGGCAGTGGCGCGGCCTGGCCGAGTTTACCCTTCAGCAGGGCTTCTTGCAAGTCGGCGCGCGGTCCTTCGAGCCAGCACGGCACCTCTATCAAGGCCAGCACCTGCTGCTTGCCCGGTATGTCGTTAAGCTGCGCACGGAGTTCGGCCATCGACTCTAAAAATACGTCAAAGCCCTTGCAGCGGTAGTCATTGCGTCCGCTGGTCGACACAATCAGCGTATCGTCGGGCAGTGCGCTGCCTGTGAGTGCCGAAGCCACATCGAGTATGCAGCGACGGGCCTGTTTGCGCACCTTGGTAAATTGCGCGCCTTGGGGCACGAAATCGTTTTCAAAGCCATTTGGCAGCACCACATCTACGGGCTTGTCGAGCAACTGCTTGCACTCGCGGTCGGTAAAGCGGCTCACGGTTGTAAAGCAGTCGGCATGCCATGCACTTTGCTTTTCGATGCTATGTTTGGCCTCCATGTGCAGTTCTTGCGCCATTTGGTCGCCGTTGTAGCCATCGAAGTAAGCATACAGCTGCTTGTCGTTACCGCATATAGATCGGCCTATACTGGTGGCATGGGTTGTAAATATGGTTGCCACACGGGGCATGTGTTTTTTAAGGAAAAGCATACCCAGACCCGACATCCACTCGTGTGCCTGGTACACCACCTTGTCGGCGGGAGTCAGGCAGAGTGACACCACTGCCTCAACAAAGCGACCGGCTGCATACGAAAACATCGATGCCTCATCATAGTCGCCATAGGCGTGGAGTGAGTCAACGCGAAAGAGATCCCATGCCTCGGCATAGATCTCATCTTTAATTTCAAAGAAGGGGGCAAAATCAACGAGCACAGCCACAGGCTTGCCCGGTACATTCCAACGGCCAATTCTACATTTTAGTCCTAAGTCTGCTGCCGCTTTCTTCCATGTTGGCAACAACCCTTCATCTTCACAAAAATCAACATTAGCCGTAGGTTGCTTCAAATCAGGACCGATAAACACGAGTTTGTCCTGATAAACAGACATAAGTGTCTTGGCACGCGATGAGAGCACCGTATAGATGCCGCCCACCTTATTACAAACTTCCCAACTTGTTTCAAATATATAGTCGGGCTTTAATTGTTCATTCTTCATAAAAATCTGTAATAACCTCTGCAAAGATAGTGCAAGGTGAGCGATATTCAAAACGAAAGTCCTAAAACTTTCGTTTTCATATCCGAACCGCAGCCTATCTTATTAAGAAACGCTACCTCTAATGGGGGCGACGCGTCTCGCGTCGGTGTTTTCAGCAGCCTCGTTCCACGGAAGACACAATGCCCATACGCTAAACAAAGGCTCACAGACAGCACTATTTACACGCCTGTCTGTGAGCCTTTGCCTTATTTTTCCGACGCGGGACGCGTCGCCCCCATTAGAGGTAGCGTTTTGTGGTAGCGTCTTGTGGTAACTTTGGGCGCTTGAAGAAACGCAAGCACTAATGGGGGCGACGCGTCCCGCGTCGGAAAAATATGCAGCTATTATTTAACAGAGTTTGTATGTCTTCCCTCTCTCTGCCCGACGCGGGACGCGTCGCCCCCATTAGTGGTAGCGTTTGACACTTGAACAAGCGTTTGAATAAGTGTTTGAGCTCGTTCGCTTATTTACGTTCCACCAAACGGCAACCATTATCCCAAAAGATGCTTCCGCACATCACTTTGCCACATTCACCTTTAAGCCCAACGCCCACACGCTATAAGTGGACACGAGCAACGAGGCTGCTATGCCGATGGTATTGAGCACAAAGAACAACACCGTTACAAATGAAGGCAACCCCATGGCATCACCCATAAGTTGGGACTTGACTGCGGCCACACTGGTACAAACATACACCAACACGGGCATAAGCAGCACCACAGCGCACAACCCCACGGGGATAGCTGTCAACAACATCAAATTGAATGTCAAACCGAAAGCACGCTTTAAGGCATAGCACATGGCCAACTTAAAAGGCACCATATACAGTGCATACCTCAACGTGAATATCGCAAATGCCGACAACAAATACAACACGATCAAAGCATATACTGCCACAACCCACACCTGCCACTTGACGGCGGCATAAACAAAAGGTGCACCAACCACCAAAACGGCCACGGCAAAAATCACCACCGACTGAAACAGACGTTTCAACGTTTGGCGGTCCGACTTGTCGAGCATAAAACTTCCCCGACCGTCAATTCTCCCCTGTGCCTTGTAGCACCGAATGAGTTTGAACACACGGGCCACGAAGCCCAACGTGGCAACCAAGGCAACAAACAATGCCAGCACCAGATACAATGCCTCGTGCCATACGGGCAGACTGACAGCCTTGGCCAACTCGTGCGGTGCGCCTTGTTGCCACAGCAAATAGGCGGGCACCGCATGCTGGCAAATGTACTGTTTGCAAATTTCTATCAAAAAGGCTTGCGCCATGCCTGCAAAGATGCTCCACGGCAAAAGGGCCATGAAATAAGTTTTCCAGTTCAGCGCCACTATTTTCCAGGCATCGGCCATGCAACCTTTTATGCCCCGGTCTTTATCGAATGATATATTACTTGTTGCCATATACTACTCTTTAATAAGACTCAAGTTTCGGATTTAGTAAGCGCGGGCTGAAAGCCCAATGTAGCACCCAGCCCAGGGCAAGCGAAGCGACACCCTGGGGCTTCCGCATAGTAGAGTCTCCGCGCCCTGTAAGGGCAAAAGCTTTAACCCTTTATGTTGTTATTCTTACTTGATAGCTGATTTAGCGGTCTTAAAGTGGAACATCGTATGTATATTTGTTCAATACCTGCGCCATGTCTTAAAGCTTTTGCCCTTTCAGGGCGCGGCTGCTCCAACACGCGATACCCAGGGTGCCGCTTCGCTTGCCCTGGGCTATGGACTCCATTGGGCTTTCAGCCCGCACTTGCTAAATCCGAAACTTGAGTAATAAGATTATTGTCTCCTTTGCAAAATTACAGAAAGTATCACATACGCGGCATGCCACGCCCTATTTTTTTTACGAAGCCCGCCCCTACTCCACCTTCATATCCGTGCCGACGCCTCACGCGCGCGCACGCGTCCGGCATTTTATCGGCAAAATGTCTACACTCTGCACTTTTTGTATGCACTGCGTTGATAATCAAGCGTTTCAAGAGTGTAGACAAATTCGTTTTTTATCTACACTCTTATCTACACTCTGTCACTATTACACCACCCTCTGTCTGCACTTGTCTGCACCCTACCCACTCTGCTATGTGCTGATTGTGAGGGGGCGTCCAAACGACTATGGGAGGTAGTAATATCTGTTGCTCCGAACGGCACGCCTGCCTCCCGTAACAGACTTTCGGCGTGCAGGTCGCGTGCAGACACAGTGCTAAACGGAGTGCAGGTATCGTGCAGACAAAGTGCAGATGAGTGTAGTTGTGTGCAGATGGTGTCTACACTCATAAAACGCCTGATTATCAGCGCAGTGCAGACAAAAAGTGTAGAGTGCAGACAAAATGGCAAAATCACAAAAACGGTGTGCGGGCCATTCGGTATTATCATGAGACTGCTGAAAAACCGACGCGGAACGAGGCTACTGAAAAATGCCCGACGCGAGACGCGTCGCCCCCATTAGAGCGCAATTTCCTGGTATAACAGTTCTTTCCACTGCTTCAAATCCGCTTTTTAACCTGTCAATCTGATAGAAAACGCAAGCTCTAATGGGGGCGACGCGTCTCGCGTCGGGGCATTTTTCAGCAGCCTCTATCATGCACAGTCCCATTTTTTCAGCCGCCATGTGGCGCATTGGCCAAGTCTGGAAATGCGTAAACAAACTGACGCCGTAGCGCTGCTTTTTGCAACACTACGGCGTCAGCCTTTGGGACTATACTTATGTCGGGATTAGCTCTTAATCGCTGGGTGTCTGACTATTTGAGACACCCAATGATTTCGTGCACATCTTTCACACCATGGCTGTCGAGCCACTCGTTCATGCCGTCAATGACACGTATGGTGGTGGTGGGGTCGATGAAATTAGCCGTACCAATTTCAACGGCTGTGGCACCGGCCATCAAGAACTCGATGGCATCGGCAGCATTCATGATGCCGCCCAAACCTACTACGGGAATGTTGACCGCACGGGCTACCTGCCACACCATGCGCAGCGCAACGGGCTTGACACACGGACCGCTCAAACCACCCGTGCCGATGCTCAAACGTGACTTGCGGCGCTCTATGTCGATGCTCATACCCATCAGGGTGTTGATGAGCGACACGCTGTCGGCACCTTCGGCCTCGACGGCTTTGGCTATAGACGCAATGTCGGTCACATTGGGCGAGAGCTTGACAATGAGTGTTTTGTGGTAGCGCTGGCGCACGGCACGTACCACACTGGCAGCACCCTCGCACGTAACGCCAAAGGCCATGCCGCCATCTTTGACATTCGGACACGATATGTTGAGTTCAATGCCTGGTATGTGGTCGAGCGCATCAATGCGGGCGGCACACTCGGCATAATCCTCGGGCGACGAACCTGACACGTTGACGAGCACATTGCTGTCAATATCCTTGAGCTGTGGATAGATATGCTCGCAAAAATAGTCGACGCCCTTGTTTTGCAAACCTACGCAATTAAGCATGCCCGAGGGGGTTTCGGCCATGCGCGGATAGTCATTGCCCTCGCGGGGGTGGAGCGTGGTGCCCTTCACTATGAAACCGCCAAGGCGGTTGAGATCGATAAAATCGGCAAATTCAAGGCCATAGCCAAATGTGCCTGACGCCGTGAGTACAGGATTTTTGAGGTCCAGACCTCCTACTTTTACATTTAATTGAGCCATGACAGTTTTTCGGTTTTGAATACGGGTCCTTCCTTACATACACACAGATTGTGGCCATCGGCCATCTTTTCGACACAGCACAGACACGCGCCGAGGCCACAGGCCATCAAGTTTTCGAGCGAAGCCTCACACGGCACGCCGGCCGATGCTGCCCAGCGGGCCACTGCCACCATCATGGGCTTGGGGCCACAGGTTGACACGCTGTCGAATTGTTCCTTACTCAATATGCTGTGGTTGGTGACGAAGCCCTTCTCGCCCTTTGAGGCATCTTCGGTTGTGACGTACACACGGCCGTACTGCTCAAACAGGTCGAGCTGCATAAGGTCACCGGCTGTGCGTCCGCCGAGCAAGAACACGGGTTCGCAACCTGCCTCGCGCAGCATTTTGCCAAAGTAAAGCAAGGGAGCGGTGCCGACACCTCCGCCAACGAGCAACACTTTGCGTCCGTCGGTGGCGGGCATGCTGAAACCATTGCCCAAGGGGAACATGCAGTTTATCATGTCGCCCACCTGGCTGCAGGCCAAACGACGGGTGCCATCGCCCACAGCATGTATGAGCAGCCACAACTGGTTCTTGTCATAATCGACAAAGTTTACGGAGATGGGGCGGCGCAAAAGGGTGGTTGGTGAATTTTGCACTTGTACTTCGACAAACTGTCCGGGCAAGATTTCGGGCAGCAAGCCGCTTGTAGGCTCTAACTTGAGCAGAACATATCCCTGGCGCGGGGTCTCTACTTCGGCCACGCGGAGGTCTTTTACGTATTTTTTCATGAAACGGAGTTTGTTGCTTTCTGCAAAAGTACATAAAATCTTAAGAGTGGCGGGCAAGTGGGCATTCAAAAGTTTGTATTACCACACCACAGACTGCTATTCATTATGCAGCAAATGCGACTTTTCAAATTCTGCGCTTCTATAATCACAAAAAGTTCCTATAACAGGAACTTTTTCGTACCTTTGCAAATACATAAAACCTTTTATGCAAAAACAGAAATTTAGAATAATCCTTACAGGTGAAGCACGAGATTTCTTGGAATCAATATCTTTAGCTGCAAGAAAAAAGATTACATATAATATCCGTCGTGTTATGGGCGGGGAGATTAACAATGAACTTTTCAAAAAGTTGGAGAACACTGATGGCATTTGGGAATTTCGTACGAAATATAGCGGAATAGCATACAGACTATTTTCTTTTTGGGATACAGAAACTGAAACCTTGGTAATTGCGACACATGGAATTATCAAGAAAACTCAGAAAACCCCATCAAAGGAAATTGCCAAAGCCGAAAGACTCAAACAAATTTATTTTGAAAAGAAAGCCAAGCAACAATATAAGAAATAATAATGGAAGATTTAAGACTTACATCTTTTGAGGATTTCCAAGACAAAAATATTGGGAAAATCGGAACTCCTGAACGTGATGCGTTTGAAAAAGAGGTGGACGATGCTTTACAAGCTTATAGAATGGGGGAAGTTATTAAGCAAGCACGTAAGGCTAGGAACCTAACGCAAGAACAACTTGGGGCAAAGGTTGGTATACAAAAGTCTCAAATTTCGAGATTGGAACGTGGACATGGCATCACCTTTAATGCCATGGCTCGTATATTCAAAGCTATGAATATACCTGCTGTACTAGATATGGGTGGAATTGGTAAAGTTGCATTATGGTAATCTATTTCCACCAAAACTAACTATCCATTCGCAAAATTCATTCTTTAAGCCACCATGCGCACTGGTTCTCTTGCTATGCGCATGGCGGTTTTCTTTTGCTCAATAATAAAGCTCCTTCGCATTTCTACAAAGACACTTTATTGTTCGAGCACCACACCAGTGGCACAGATGCTTTTGATACGCTGCATATTGGGTGTAAGAAGTTTGCGCAGCATATTTTTTAATGGATGACATGAGATAAAACATGCGCATCTTACAAATACTTATAAAGCACTGATTTTCAACACTATACGCACCACAAGCTTTCTTGCCATGCAAAATTATTCCATAAAAAAGTCGTGAAACAATTTGTCAATTCAAAAAAAGTTCGTACTTTTGCATCGCTTTAGAGGAAAACCTTGGGCGTTTAGCTCAGCTGGTTCAGAGCATCTGCCTTACAAGCAGAGGGTCGGCGG
>OFMS01000589.1_pt1 | contig 35250 bp, 26 predicted proteins | sample 1541871 | NCBI WGS metagenome assembly OFMS01 (sample SAMN04209251, study PRJEB22552) | human gut metagenome | biome: gut; material: feces | host: Homo sapiens | place: USA: Oklahoma
CGACGCAGATGTCCGCATCGACCGACGCAGATGTCCGCATCGACCGACGCAGATGGTAGAAGTAGGCATATAAAAACAAAAGAGGTAACTGTTTGATACATCAAACAATTACCTCTTTGTGGAGCTGGTGGGATTCGAACCCACGTCCAAACAGGGAAACCATACGCTTTCTACATGCTTATTCTGGCCTTCGGTTTTCGTGACGCGACAAGACCCAGACCACCAATCGCGCCCTTATCCTCTAAAACTTCACCCGTGTGGCGAGGCACACACTGGCTATTTCCGATTTACCTGCACCGCTTGACCCTCAGATTCGGAACAACATCCTTGGAGCGATGTCTCGTTCCGCCAAACCTTGTGGCGGAATAAAGCTAATCTACTATACTTCGATTAAGCAGCGAGAGCGTAGTTGTTTTCGCCAATTAAATTTTTGATCACTCTGATTAAGGAGGTAGCCATCGAGACTCCGCATGCTTACGTACCATTTCATCCCGCTGTCAAATCCAGTCAACCCCGAGATGTCGTACTTAACTTTGCAAAGTTAGTACAAATGCACGAAACTGCAAAATAAAACGCCAGAAATTTGCATGTGGACAGTCTCAGTTTGACCTTGTATTGTTTCCGAATAACATATTATTTTGAGAGTAGTTTCCGTAGTATCGGTAGTTGTTTCCGTAGTAAGATGAGAAGTTTAAGTAGAAGATACCGTAGTCGTAGTTTGTGTTTCCGTAGTGATATCTTGTTCTTCATTTAACCATGTATCCTCTCCGAACTTTTTGTTGCTTTCTCCGAACTTATATACTTTTTCTCCGAACTTTCATGGGACGTTACCGAACTTGTTCCCGAACTTTTAGATTGAGTTCCCGAATTTTCTGAGCATCCTTCATGTACTAGAATCATTAGTGTTCCGATTTTAACGGGACACTAATGAAATTTTATATTATTATTTATGATGAGCTTTTGCTTTCTTTTGTTATATGGGAGATAAAAAGAGTGTTCTTTATCTAATTTGGTAAGATAATCACGAACATTCTTATCCATTCTATAATATTTCAGGACTTCTTTATCTGCAATAATAATTGTTTGCTTTTTGGCTCGACTAGTTGCTACATTAAACAATCGAGGTTCTAACGTGCGCAAGTAGTGGGTGTTAGGAATAATATATATGCAAATATCTGTTGTAAGTCCCTGAACTCTAGCAACTGTATCTATTAATATCTTGGAACTTTTAATTTGAGAATTTATTACCCCTTGGAGTGCTCGTATGGTTTCTTTCATGCATGAGAGAACCGCAATTTCACATTTGGAATTGGTTTGGTGAATATAGGCAACAACTGATAAAGACAGATTTAATAAGGCTTCATCTTTCAATTCGCCTATTTCCATATCTGTTTTCAATAATGTTGGTCCTCCATGTTCGTTCAAGAAAAACGCACCATATGGGTTTATATTTTGTTCTCTTGATTTAGATGATAACGTATTATTATAAAATACTCCTGTATATTCAACACCACGATGTGTCAATCTATAAGAATCGGTTAATTGGTAAATCGGATATGAAGAATTTTCGGTGATAGTTTTTAAGCCTTCTATTAGTCCTATATAGTTACGTTGTACTATCTTTGATCTTTTCAACTGGACTACAGGAGGTAGCTGTTTAACATCTCCCACAAATAAGCACTGTTTTCCTAACATTCTAGCTGCTCCAATCATTGGAAGAAGGGCTTGACTTGCTTCATCCATTATTACATAGTCAAATGGTGATTCTGATGTAAAATCAGCAGCTGCACCACTTGTTATATAGAACGTTGACAATACCACACACCCTTTCTTTGGAGCAATGTTTTTCTCTAATTGTAAATTAGGAACTTCTTTTGATTCGTCTGTTGTAATCTTGGTTTTATAAACTTTGTTTTCTTTAAGCAATTCTTTCATGAACTCTTTTTTGGCTATCTCCATAAGGGCTCTGTTAGTCAGTGCTGTTACCAAAACTGAATTACCTGCTTTGCACAAGTTTGCTACCAATGTTGATACTTGATATGTTTTACCGGTACCTGGAGGTCCCTGTAAAATTACAGATGAAGACATCATTAATTGTGTTTGGATGAATTCAGGAATAGAATTGTTGTTGTTTAGCAATATTGGTGGCCAACAGTTTTTTTTATAATCCTCGTCTAACACTGAACTCAAGGCACTAGATGTATGACATTGTGTTAGTGATTGAAGGTGAGCAATGTATTCGTAGGGGGGACGATTAGGACCAAGCGTCAAAACCACCTTTGGTGTTCCTGATATCCAATTTGCAAATTCACTATCAATACCAATGAATCCTGCTATGATGAATTTGGGATCATCTGAAGGTGAGAGCCAATTGCAAATAGCCTCTGTTTGATTCGTCTTATCTTTAACTAAATCTCCATATGTTCTATCACCCCAATTTTTATGATTCCTTAATTCTTTGTGCAAGGTCATACAATACAGGTATTCTCCTTTACGAGGAATGGGACGACTAGCAGCAAAACGAACTCTCATCTCGCCAGTCTCCGAAAATGATAAAAATTGGGCAGAAAAAACCTCACCCTTATCCATAAGATAAGAGGCCGAGGTTTTTAATTTATTGTCAAAATCCTTGACTTCAGCTTTAAGCTCATCTTCAAGGAATTGCCATTGCATTTCTCTATTGTATATCATAACTCAAATTCATCTTCTTCTAATGCTTCATCCATAGGTCTATCATCAAAAGCATACTCTTTGTAAGTTGATGCGATAGTTGTAGGGCGTACACTGCTAAAGTCAAAATGTACTTGCTTGAAATACTGCAATATTTGGGCAAATTTAGAAACTCTGGACACATCATCAAGATTTCTTGTATCAATTTTTAGAACAAGTTCATCCTGATTGCGTATTAACGCACGCAGATGAAGTGGTACTGCATCATGACCATCAAAAATCCAAAGCATTGCGTTTGGTTTCAATAACGTTCCCCATTCAAATGGATTAATGTATAATTTTCCCCATCTACAGCTCTTTACGACTAAGTGTACGGGGTTGCCGTCTGGATCAATTACACCGGGAATGTCAGAATGTTCTCCAATCCCTTTTGTAAAGTTAAAGCCTTCAGCTTCAAGCTTCTTCTTTACTTTTTTTCTCGCAATCTCGTTCCATTCAGGTCTCTCTGCTTCATCAATATCATTGGAATCTTCACTATGCATTCTTATGTCACCTTGAGACACTGACAAACCCTCTTGAAGTTTTTTGTTAACATCCTTCAATCTTTGGATTTCCTTTTCAAGATCAGAAATGCTTCTGTTAAAAAGTTTGTACACATCTTCATGATTCAACCCTATATCGTTGTTGTCAGCAAGGTGATGCATCGCTTCTTGTAAATCGGCTTCGCGATTTACATATATAATGTCTTTGCTATTAGTCGTTATATCTCCATCCGAATAACAGTATACATTTCCGTCTATATATTCATCAATGGTTATCTGATGAGGTAATTCCCCGTCATACAAATATATAGAGTATCCTGTGTCTGTCTTCCATTCTTTATAACCCTGACCTGTATACTCTACACTGTCATCATCTATTTCTGCTATGGAAAAACTGTCAGTGACAACAATTCCTGCTGATGCCCTAAGTGCATTGATACGTTCAATAGCAATACAAAGGGCTTTGAACTTTTCTTCAGATAGAGGAAAAATATTCTTCTTGGCTAACCATGCTAATGAGTTCTGCAAGTCAGTACAGTTATCTACTGAATAAAGTGACTGAAAATCAAACTCAGATACAGAGTTTGTCATGTATTTTCTGAATCTTATCACAATGCTTTCTGGGGTTGCAACATTCATGGAACGCACAAAGTGTTCATTAAAAGGAGATTCGGAAATCCACATTTCTATTTCCTCTGGTAATTGTTCAGACTCCAAGGCAAGTGATGAAGGGTAAACAGATGTATTTGGATTAAATCCTAATTCTTTTTTTATTGTTGACCAGTCAACAGATTCAAACTTATCTTTATCTGCTTGGCGTATTGTAGATAAGTGGTTTAATAGTGAAATGACCTTGGTATAATCTATTTCATCATTAAGTTTTGTTTCAATTCCTGGACATATGAATTTATTGTCATCATCTATATACGGGGACTCTAAGTAAATATTCTTTTCATAAGGAATGTCTATATAATTTCCAAGGTGAGCATAATCATCAGTTAAGATATAGTCTTCTCCTATGAAATCGTATCTTTTTACAAAAAATGACGAATCACCATCGTAATCTTCAGAATTAACAGAATTCAACTTGAATTTTGGTAGCGAGACACCTTTGTTCTTGCAATAGGTTATCACAAATGCTAACTGCTGATCGTTTTGAAGTATTGAGTAATTGGCAACGAGAGTTTCGTAAATACTATCAACGTCGGCACTATCTGATATTCCCAATATGTTGTTAATTTTTGCCTTATTGATACCCAAAGTCGAGTATTTATCAGCAACATCAATCAATAAGCTACCATTAGCATTCTCGTTAGGAAGTACTTTCGCTAACTCAAATTTCTTCTTAGCTCCTTCTACTTCAAAACTTTCTGCTATGCTCTGTGGTATCTGGTCATATGTATAATTGACTCCGTTTTTAGATATTACTAGTTTTTTTCTAAAACTTATAATATCATAATCGTTGTCAATAACCTTACATACCATATCCATAATCTTAAAGCTATAACTTTCAGTTGAAGTGTCTTCATCCAAATCGATACAGATTTGTGACAATTCATTTATAAACGCTCTGCGAGCATCATATCCGATGAAGTCTATTAATGATTCTTTGTATTCATCAACATCATCTATCTGTCTGATTATTTCAGAATGAAGATTAGCTTCGGAGATGATACCTTCTGAGCCCTTGTTGTCAGATAACTTTCTGGGAAGAGGAATCATTAGATTGCTAAAATTATATTTGATAAATGATAACAAAGCCTGATTGGATGTATATACTTGATAATAATCATTGCGTCTTTTTTTTATATGATACGATCCTTCTTCATATTTGATGACAAAAGCTTTGAAGAATGTTTCATTATTCAAAGAGCAGAATTCTATAATAGATTTAATATCCTCCAATGTAACTCCTTCAGATGAGCATGCTTGCCAATCACACAAATTCGTGTTTTCAAGACCAAACGGCTCATTCTTAAGAATAGATGCAACTGATTTGTTTGGAAGAGATTCCTCGAAAATTGTCGTTATAATATTGTTGAGTCCTTTATAGTTCAGAGACTCATCAAGCATTTTATCATTATAGATTAAATTGTCTGAAGTTTCAAATCTACCATCTTCGGTATAAATATATTTCTTATTCTTGAGGGTTTGATTGTTAGAGGCATCAATTTCATATAATCGTTTGACATCTGAATAGAAATCTTTGACATTTTCTGTTTGAATTATCTCATCCCAATGTTCATGTATGATTTCACGATAGATAGCTTTTTCTGGCATTAAGAATTTATCCAATTCTGCAAAGTAATCTTCTTCATGGATTTGGTATTTTGATAACCATGTGGGAATCTTATAGCTACGCCCTACTAATTTGCGTAATGGCATAATTTCCCCACTTTCATTTCTGCACATACACAAATCCTTTATTTTCTCATCTCCAATATTTTCGAATGTTGTCAGATGTTGGATTAAGCATCTCTTCTCTGTATTAGAAAGTGAGCTATCTTTTATCTTATCTGCTATTTTGTAGAAAATGCGTTCATCTCGAGGAATATCAAAGCATTCCTTGATTTTTGCGAAACTATCAATGTTAACTTCTGAGAGAATGAAAGTCAAGGAAGATAAAACAGTTCTTATTCCTTCAATTCTGTTGGTTGTATAAATTGTAAAATCATTGTAATCATATTTAGCATTGGATGAATATTGTACTAATTCATTGTATGAATAAAAAAATCCATTATAAAACTTAAAAAGTTTAACCTTTTTAATCTTCTCTTTAAATTTGGTGTTAGTAGATAGTGCTCGTTTGGTTGAATTAAGTTCATTTAGAAAACTTGTATAAACGGAATTTTTAATAGTACAAATCCATTTGTTGAGTCTTTCTATGTCCGCATCAATTATCAAATCAACGATGTCGTAGTCTGATATATGAAGTCTCTTTTCCGCTGAAGATATAAGTTCGTTGACATTCTTGTTATCATTCCACTTAAACCATTGCAAATTGTCATTTACTATGCTGAGAGGAATATTTGTGTCAATATGCCTAATTTTGACATCTGAGGCATTAGCTGAAAAACCATTGATGGTTGGAATACAATTAATAATGTAGTTTTGTATAATATCATAATATACCTCTTTTAGCCAATCACTATTATCGTGAGGCATATCACTCAGAAGTAGATTCGCATATAATTGACAGAATTTCTCTGTATCATTTTCTTCTTTGTAACTTTCGAGTCTCTCGATAATGAACTTTGCAATCTCGGGAATGAGTCTCTTGTTTATAGAATCCTCATGCATCTTACGGCGATTTGCCTCATTGCTAATGCTGTCGCAATGTATAAAAAGTGCAGATTGATGGATTTCGTCACCCAAAGGAAAGTATTTATAGAATGTTGGCGATTTCTTAAGTTCTTCAACTTTTGTAAAAGGATTATCTTCATCAAAATCTATTTTGTTGTATCCGATAGAGTAATGAATGTCACCATCTTTATACTCTGGACCAATTTCGCGAAATGTATCTGAATCTTTTGAGATAACTCCGTTCTCTAAAACCAAAGGACTTTTTTTTATTTGTATTCCATTGATTTTGACATTTTCCAATCCCTTTAATGTATTAAGCGAGTATTCAACTCCTGACTTTAAATTCTCTTGATAGTCTTTATCAAGCAAAGCTTTCTTGCCTTCACCAAGTTTAATGAAAAATAAACTTCCCTGATTAAAATCATCAGCGTCCAAATATTGCTCAAGGTTCGATTTTACGTTATTACACATCTCTGTATAATCTGTTTTTGAGAATAAAACTCTATCTTCGTAATTCAAATCCTTAATCTTTTCAAACGGTTCAGTGGGAAAGTTCGTAATCAGTATCTTGAAAAGATATGGTAGAGAGGATTTGTCATCGATGTTGTCCACACTTTCTATGCTTTCGTGGTTCATTAGGTCAATGAGATCCTCTTTCTTACTCCAACTGAATAAGATTGGCCCTTTATAGCCGTGGGTCAGTTCTTCCATACCATCACCCTTGCCTACTAATCGATGTACAAGCTTAAAACCGATACCGAATCTGCCTATTTGGTCTGGGTTCGATTTCGTTGATTGAGTTACATTGAGTAGTGATTGAATTCCTGCTTGATTGAAAACTTTTCCATTATTTACCGCAAGAAAATAGTCATCATTGTAAAACATATAAAATAAAGAAGAACCACAATCTGCGGCATTCTGCAAGAATTCGTAGATTGCTTGCCCGTCCTCTGCAATTTTTAAGAATCCAGATAAGAAACCACCGATGTCTGTTTTGTCTCCGTGGTATAAATCGAAAAAGCCCTTGATGTAATCACCATTTTGCATTTTGTGGCTACAACCAAGAAAAGCAGTGTCATAGTCATTATTTGCTCGCATATGACGTACTTCTTTCATATACCACTCTCTGAAATATCGCACACTTCTAATTTTCATATTATTAAATTTGAAGATTTGTATATTGTTTACTTATTCTTAAATTACAGTTGTGTATATATCCTCATCGCCTCCCTCGGCACATACGCCGTAGCCACCAAACACCCGTCGAACAACTCAACAACCACGCGCTGTTGCCCAGCAATTCTTGCCACTCTTCCATGAACACCCTTGAATTCACCTTCTGTCACAACTATGTTATCACCAAGTTTAAACTGAATGTTGTCTGATGTGACTGGAATGATATGCGGATTCTTGACAGATGTGAGGCGGATGAAGTTGTTCATGGCTTCATCTTGGATTGTCAACGGTGGATTGCGGTCGGGATTGTCTTGGCGATGGATGGTGTGATTGAAGTAGTAGCTGAGTAAGGCTCTGCTTTCATTTGCCACTACCTTGTTGTCGTGGAGTAAGGCTTCTACTTGCTCTGCTGATGCATGGACGAATATTAAGGAGGGGAGGAGTGGGGTGGTGATGATTCGCTTCTTGCCTTGCTTCCTTACCTCTTTATATTGCAAAGGAACATAACATTCGAGTCCTTTAGCCTCTACAAAGGTCTTTGCTTTGTCAATGCGTCCATACGAAACTCTTAGCACGAACCATTGCTTGTTTCCGGCAGGCACATTCTCTACCGACACCCCATTCCTGCTATCTTCAGAAATGGAGGGCGTGCGGGATGTAAGTCCAGCACTTGGACACGATAGGCCAGTGTCGGATGGCTGCCCATTATACAATGAAGCGTCTGCCTTTGGAGACAGGTTGGTAGTATCTTCCAATGTTGTTCAGAGGTTAGATTAAAACCAATAGACTTATTCTTGATAGAATTGTCATAATGTGACTACAAAGATATGAAAACTTAACAAGATTAAAAAAAGAAAACAAGGAAAATATTTGTGTTGTGAAGTTCTTTAATTTATTAGGGCTGTTGGTGGCTGACTGATAGCGATTCATCTGCCAGACCATATACGAAACATCAAACGGTTTTGGGCATAGTCGCCAATAGTAAGAATCTTATAGGTATGCGAACCTATACCTATAGGCGGAGTGCCTTTATAAATATTACTGACCGCTGGAATGTGTACTTTTGTTCATGGTTGCTTGAATTGATATTTGCAATAAACAAGGGTAACTAAAAAGGCTGGATTCTTCGTGATGGAATCCAGCCCTAATTATTTTGCTCAAAATATCTTAGCATACAGCAATAAGAAGTTATGCATGACTGCAATATCCTGTTATATACTGCAGAATGTAAATATTGTTTGTCTTCTTACATCCTCATTATTCTTCTCTTATTACCACTGTCACGCCGCGTGCAGCCTGCGCTCCCATTACCAGTGCCTGCTCTATGTCGGCAGTCTTTGATGGTCCAGAGATGAATGTGCCGAGTCCGGTTTCTGGCATGCAGATGCGGTCGTATGCCTCGTGCATGTTGTTCACGATGCCGCCCTTCGGGAGGACGATGACCAAATATTCGCTGATGAAGCATACTGCTTTCTCCTTCATGTCCTGCGGAATCCAGACGCAACCATTCTCCGCCACTCCAATCTGTCCGTACACCACTCCTACGTCGGTGCCGTTAAGGTCTTGCGCCTCTGCCACGGTGTCGGGATTGATGGTGGCGATGGTGAGTTCTGCGATGTTAGAGGCGATGGTCTTTGCTTGCGGATAGGCGTTTCTTACGATGTCGTCGAGCTTTTCGTTCGGCTTAGCCATCACCACTTTGCTGCCCACCGACATGCTCATATCCACAAACTGCTTTATCGTGTCGTCGTACGATATGCCGTCTATCGGTGTGTTGGGCATCGGATACTGTTCGTGTGTGTTGCGTCGCAACTTCTCCAATAGTTCGTCTTTGTATGTCATTGTTCTTTCTGTTCGTTTTGGTTCAGTTCTCCTTTCTTCCACATTGTCTGGAACGACTCATTCGCAAATTTCGGCATTGCGTGTCCCACGCCCCACGGATTGAGTGAGCGTATGTGCGTAAGGCTGTCAGGTATGAGGTTGGCAAGAGGAGCCAGACGCAAGGCTGAAGAATAGAGTAGGGGATGGTTGAAGAGCTCTTCCATTCCCTTTGACATGCACTTCTTCATCGTGTCTGCCTTGTGCAGCGAGTCGAGCTTCTGTCTCCACATATAGACCTGCGAACCGGGGTTCACCTTAGCTGGGCATACGTTGTCGCATGAGAGGCAAAGCGTGCAAGCGCTGACGTTGTCGCTGTAGCGTGACGCATCGTGTAGCATACCAAGGTTGATGCCGATAGGTCCTGGGATGAAGTAGGTGTATGAGTAGCCACCCGAGCGACGGTATACGGGGCAGGTATTCATGCAGGCTCCGCAGCGAATGCACTTCAGCGTTTCCCAATGCTCGTCGTTGGCAAGGATGTCGCTTCGTCCGTTGTCCACGAGGATGACGTGCATCTCCGCTCCCGGTCTTGCCTGACGGAAGTGTGAGGTGTAGGCCGTTGTGGGCTGTCCAGTAGCAGAGCGGCAGAGCAGTCGCTGGAATACGGCTAGCGACTTGTAGTCGGGCACAATCTTCTCTATTCCCATTGCCACGAGATGTAGCTTGGGCATTGATGTTGACATGTCGGCGTTGCCCTCGTTGGTGCAAACCACGATATCGCCGGTCTTTGCCACACCAAAATTGCATCCGGTCATTCCTGCTCCAGCTTCCATAAACTGGTTGCGTAGATGCTTGCGTGCGCATTGCGTAAGGTATGTCGGGTCGTAATTGCCTTTCTCCGTGCTGATGCCTTTCTCCTCGAACATCTGTCCCACCTCTTCTCGCTTTAGGTGTATGGCAGGCATTACGATGTGGCTCGGTTTCTGATGTAGCAGTTGCAGTATGCGTTCGCCAAGATCGGTCTCCACGACGTCGATGCCGTGATTCTCAAGGAATGGGTTCATGGCACACTCCTCGGTAAGCATCGACTTGCTTTTCACCATCTTCTTTACGCCATGACTTTGCAGTATGTCGAGCACGATGTTGTTAAAGTCGTTGGCGTCTTTAGCCCAATGCACAATGACGCCACGGCTCTCCAGTTGCGTGCTGAACTCCTCCAGATAGTCAGCCAAGTGCGTTATGGTGTGCTGCTTTATCTGGCTGGCATGTTCGCGCAGCTCTTCCCATTCTGGCAACCCTGACGCCATGTTGTCGCGTTTTTGTCTTAGCGACCAGAAGGTGGCGTCGTGCCATGTGGTCTTTGCTCTGTTGTCGTTGAAGCGTCGTGCCGCTTCTGAATGTATTGTGCTCATAGTCCTGCTGCTAATATTTCTACCACGTGTATGAACTTTATAGGCTTGTTCTCCTTCTTTGCAATGCCCTGCATATGCATAAGGCATGACGAGTCGGGACCGGTGATGTATTCCGCTCCCGTAGCCATGTGACGTTCTATCTTGTCCTCTCCCATGCGTTTTGACACGTCCGGCTCTTCTACGGAGAACATACCTCCGAATCCGCAGCACTCGTCTTTTCTCTCCGGCTCACGGATGGTGATGCCGTCCACGAGTTTAAGCAAGTCGATAATCTTGTTGAACTGCGGCACTTGTCTTTCTGAGGGCGACGACAGTCCCAGTTCGCGTACGCCGTGACACGAGTTATGTACGCTGACTATGTGTGGGAAGTGAGCCTCGAGGCTTGTTGGTTTTACGACGTCGTGTAGAAACTCTACCACGTCCATTGTCTTCTTTGACGTGAGACATTCGTGATTGCCCTTGGCAAGTCGTGGATGATAAAACTTGACAAAAGCCGCGCACGATGCCGATGGTGCAACCACGTAGTCGAACTCCTTGAAGAGGTCGTCGAAGTGTCGTGAGATGTCCGTAGCCATCTTCTCAAAGCCGGCGTTTGCCATAGGTTGTCCGCAGCAAGTCTGCTTGAGAGGGTAGGTGACGTCGAGTCCGAGGCTTGTCAGGAGCTTGTACATTGCCACTCCCACTTCCGGATACAATGCATCGACGTAACATGGAATAAACAATCCTATCTTCATAATGTCTTTAAAACCCTATTAGCGTGTAAAAAGTGTTCTTCTTTTTTGTTGTTTTTATTTGTTGGCAAAAGTAATAATAAAAAATGAAAATGTTTATCCGTTATTATTTATTAAAAGTTAATTTTACGGTGTAGCGAATGATTGGCTATTTAAAGTGAATTAGAAAAATTCTAATCCTAATATCATCATCCCGTCCTATAACACCCCGGTACGTGAAAAACACATCTCTCAATAATGAAGAATATCACAACGATAGAATTTATCTATGAAAGTATAGTTGGTGTCTTTGGTATATCTATAATAAAAGCATTATCTTTGTACGCGAAATCGAAACACCAATTTAAAGAGCAAGTAAGACAATATGGAAACGAGAAAAGAAATAGCGGCAGAAAAGAAACGTTGTGGTTCACATAATTGCACACAGGCTGTGCTTTGCACCTACCACGACTTCACCGGAATGGAAGAAGAAACCATTAAGAATGCGGGCAATGCCTTTGCGGCTGGTATGGGTAATATGGATGGAACTTGTGGCGCCCTCGTTGGAGCTGGCATCGTACTCGGACTTGCCACTAAGGACAAGGCAAAGTCTATAAAGGGCATGAGACAAATTATGGATAAATTTAAGCAGCGCAATGGTGCTACACAATGCAAGCTGCTAAAAGGTGTGGGCACAGGAAAGGTGCTTCGCGAATGTCCTCTTTGCGTGGCTGACGCATCTGAATTTCTGGAAGAAATATTGGAAAAGGAAGAAATCTGAGGAAATGTTTACTGTTTTGAAAAATGGAGAAATAGATGTCGGCATCGCCGTCTCAGACCAACTTCGTAAAGGATTGTTGGAGATACTCTGATTCGCATTGTCGACAATAACGGAGGCTTCACCATTATACCAGAGATGCATCTCGCTTTATTGAGCGAGGCGCAGCGCAAGAATGTAAGAAAGATAGACGGAGACCATCTTTCACAAAGACGCATATCCCTATACATCAGAGAAGACTGTATCAAAGAGCGGATGCTCAATACCATTGTCGACTGTATGAAAGAGTTTATGCCATCACAGATGATGAATGAAGGCGTCTGGAAATATGGGGTGAGACTATAAAGCTAAGGCATGGTTCTTAATCATCATCTCGTCCTATAACACCCCAGTACGTGAAAAAATCCCCCATATCTTACAGCATTGCCGTAACTCGCATATTATAAGTATAATATAGGCTGGAAGATACGCTTCTGAAAGCGATATCTGCCAGCCTATCTGCCAGCACAAGCCTAGTCCCAACTCAGTTCACGCCAGCTTTTAATCAACGTCTATTTGATGTAAAAGGTAAAACAATAGGCATTGCCATCCACGGAAACGTCAACAACCACATTCCCTTTCTTCAAAGTTGTCCACTTGCCATCAACCTCCGCAGTTTTGAAATGAAACTTGTTTCTTAGTTCTGATTTTATGTGGTTATAGGCACGTTTGTTGAAGACACGGATCGAGACGAAAGGTCCGAAGCCAACGCTTCCTGCTATCAGCACAGAAGAATTACCCTTACCATATTTAATCGGACTGCTGTCTGTCGCCACCATACAATTCTTATAGTAGACATCCTCATGATAGAAGTCGTTCAACTCAGGGTCATGATATCGCCCACGAAACGCATAGCCGCTCTTTTTCGCTATTTTCTTAATGCCAACGTTGCCCTCTTTTACACTCTTTATCAGCTCACCAATGCTAATGATATCATTGAAAGACGCATGCTGCGCCGCGACAGTCTGCTGCGCACCCGTCACGGAAGACTGGCTATAGCAGCAAAGCGAGCTGATCATGAATATCAGAAAAGATATTAATGCTTTCATATTGTATGGTTTAAGTAAATGCTAGTTCCTTTATATAGCTCCGTGGAAATAAAATATTTTGTTTATTCCAAACAAAGAGAACCCTTACACTCGTTAATCAAGGAAATTGTGACGCATCTATTTCCATTGGTCTTAGTTCATCAAATGTATTATTTACCATGTCTAAAAAAACAATTCTTTTGACATCAAACATTTTGCAATTATCAACAAAGGATTTTCTTCTCCATAAACATGGTATAGCTTTGCGAGTATTTGTATCATCAAACCCTTTATGGCATTTAACCAAAACATGGTCAGTCATAGGAGTTACTGTAAACAGACCTTTCCATTCAGAGTATCTTGCTGACATTTGTTCTATTAGAGTATTAAGCGATAATGCTATGACTCCTTCACCAGCACCAACTTGTTCTGGCTTATTTGTGACAGGTTCTGTTGATGCAAAATTATTATTGTCTTGCTTTATGGCTAAACTGAAAACGATAGAGGCAAATTCTGTAAGGTCTTCTTTATCTGCAATGGTAATACCTGTATTGTTGCGCTTCTGTCCTGAGATTTCAACTATCATACACCCACCAAAAGAAGCTTCCAGTGTAAAGTATCTTGTTTGATGATATTTTTTATCAACAACAATTATTCCAGCCTTTGCACTTGATAAGGTAAACGGCTCTGGGAACCGAATTATTATCATATGCTTATCTTGATAGCTTTTGAAATCAGTACCAGAAATCGTCATCTTTTTCCATTTTATGATATTCTTGCTATCATCAGCAAAATTTATGAAGGTTGAGACATTTTCCAAATCTTTGAATGGTATATTTCCAGTGTTAAACGCACATAGAACTTTTGGAACAATGTCAAATGCTAAAGCATAGTTAGCCCTTTGTCTCTCTAATGGGTCTTTCTTCTTAAAAGGATTCCACATAGCCGTTAACGTTTAGTTGGTTTGAATAGATATTTGCGAAAAATGTGTGCTGTCGTCCCACTGAGGAATTTCAGTTATGTTGATATCTGGCAAGAGAAAATCTTCTTTATCGGGATGTTCTGCCAATATAGCCTCATCACTTATAGTAAGTTTTGAACGTATCTTTTTGAAGAATTTCACTTCTGCATATTCTATGCTGTTGTCTGCTTCTATTGCTTTGATTGCTAATGATACCAGTAGTAACTGTTCTTGTTTGTTCAATTCTACTGAATTTATCTCTTTAAGATAAGTTTGTAAAAACACACCACCTTGCTCATTGATTTCTGTAATCCATGAGTTGAGGTACTCTTCAGAATCCAGATTGTGGAAAATTCTGTCTTTTGCACACAAATTTCTAACCATATCTACTTCCTCTGTAGCAATATTTCCATCACAAGCTATGCAACAGAAAATGGTTTTCAAGTATAGTTCTTCTTTTGTCATAAAAGTAATAATTTAAATGTTAAAACCTATACGAGGTCTATCATCTGACTTCTTAATTTCTTCGCCATTCATTATAGCTCGAATGCGCTCATATTTGCGTAATTCATTGTTGCTAAGTGAAGGAGTGGTGTTTGTAATTGCAGCTTTCAATAGCTCCATTGTTATTTTGCTATGTTGGCGAAGTGCATTTCGTGACGCATCATTAACAATCAGTTGTATATCAGCTGATACATAACCTTGGGTCATATCAGCTAATTGATGATAGTCTAACCCAAAATCGTAAGGGCGTTTGTTCAAGTACAACCTGAACAATGCCATTCGAGCTTCTATGTCAGGCACACCAATGTAATACTTTTTATCCAAACGTCCCGCACGCAAAATCGCAGGGTCAATCATGTTTGGATAGTTGGTTGCCCCAATAATGAATATGCCTTTTTCTCCAGTTCTATCCATTTGAGCCAACATCTCATTCACTGCACTTCTTGACATTTCATGCACGTTCCCATCATCTCGATTAGGGACAAGTTCATTCATCTCGTCAATGAAAATCACGGTTGGTGCGTTCTCTTCAGCCTCTTTAAACATCTTGGCAATATTCTCTTGTGTAGCATTAACATAACGGCTCTTTAGAGTAGCTGGCGTGATGCACATAAAGTTGAATCCGACCTCTTCTGCAAAGTGTTTTGCAAAAAATGTCTTTCCACAACCAGGAGGACCATACAGCAACATCCCATTTGGAATAGTTACACCATAACGATGGTATTCTTCGGGATTGTGGAGAGATTCGATAACTTCTTCACGCATTTGTTGTTTCAACTCTTCCATTCCAGCAACTGCAGCAAAGCCTTCACCTTTCTTTTTAATTTCTGAGGACTTAGGTGCGTCCTTTGATTGTTGTTGTGAGAGAATTTTACGTTTAGTCGATTGACGTTCTATCTTTACTTCTCCGTCAATAGCCCTTATAAACTCATCTGCACTTTGAAATCTATCCTCTGCATCATAGCTTAAAGATTTTGCTATCACATTTAGCAGTTGGTCGTCAAGTTCATACTTGTCCTCTTTTGCTAATTCAAGTTCTTTGTCTCGTTCTGCTAAGATGGAGTCAATAACATCCTGTCCACGTTTTCTCGAAACATCTACAAACCAAGGCAATTCACCATAAAGCAAGTGATACATCATGACCCCAACGGAATAGAGGTCTGTCTGGACAGAGCATACTCCGGAAAATCGTTCTGGTGCTAGATAGAATGGATTCAATTCTTCCATGTTAGGCTTAGCTGGCGACTGGTTCAAGTATCTTGCATACCCAAAATCTATAAGTTTCAAGTCCTGCATTTCTCCAACGAGATTAAGAAAAACGTTTTGTATTGTCACCTCGTTATGGATAACAGGAATTGGCTGTGAATGCAGAAACGACAATGCTGACAATACCGCCTTTGCTATTGTTTTTATCTCATAAACGCTGATTTCATCATCACGGATAATTCTCTGCGACAAGGTTTCTCCACTTATAAACTCGGTTACGAACCAAGCATATTGACTTCCGTTCATCATCATATTGCCGGAATCAATAAACTGGCAAAGATTGTGATGATGCAACAACTTGGAAATCTCCACTTCTATAACTCGACCATTATCATCAATCTGATTACGATTGAGTCTTGAATAATTGATAAGTTTCAAGAAGCGGGTCTTGCCACTTGCATCTTTCACACGATAGGTTTCCGCATAAGACCCTTGCTTATGCGGAAACACTACTGTGTATGAATCTATTTTATCGTTTTTCTTGAAATGCATAATACAATTTAAATAAGAAAGGCACAAATGATACCTATAATAAAGAAAAGCAATAGACCAAGGCATCCTCCATTTGTTGATTCTTGTTTTGTAGAAAAGGATAACCCTTCAGGCAAATGCAACTTTTGGAATTCTTCTTTAGTATATCTATCCACAGAAAGTTCCAAGGAAACATTTTTAGTATCACCAACATTAACACCAGCCCAAGCCATATCAGGACTATACTCAAACCAAGCCTTATGTGCAATTGCTATACTTGATACTATAAGATTTACATTGGAAAAATAACAATCGTCTTTTTCGGTTGTAACCTTTTGAACTTCAAGTTGCTTCTTGACAATTTCCTCTGCTGTGTCTATAAGATGGAAAACATAAGTATAGAATGTCCAACCTTTACAGATTGGAACATTCAAAAGTTTTTCTAATCGTTTTCCTTCTCTGTACTCTTGTATTCCTCCTATGATTCCACCAGAAAACTGAACTTTAGATTTACTTAAATGAGAAACAGATGGCAATTTAGCAATAGCTTCGGCTTCTTCTATCAAATCGTTGCATTTCTTCTGAATCTCAGCATTTATATCTTCAATCATAATATTTCAATTTTATTGATACTGATTATTGAAACAGTATGGCTATTCATTTTTATACTAACTGGAAGATGTTCTCTTGAATTGGCATTCAAATTAGCTGCCAAGCCTATTTCTTCAATAAAGCCTGTCTCTATATGTCCATCACCATAGGACACTTTGACATTTTTAGATAAGAACAACTTTGAAAAGGTATCATTGTCCATATTCCAAAGTTCGTTTTTTGTAAAGTCGTTTTTGCTTGTCATTTTAATAGTCCTCCTGTAATGCTGCTTCTTCGTTCGGCATAAGGTAATAAGGGTACATGCTATCGGGTGAAGTTTGTTAACAGATTGTATCTTTCACACGATAGTGTTTCCGTATAAGACACTTGCTTATGCGGAAACACTACTGTGTATGAATCTATTTTATCGTTTTTCTTGAAATGCATAAAATATATTTATTATTTCAACTTTCCACCAGCACCTTCTGCTTCATCCTTAGGCATAAGCCCTAATAATTCTGCAGCAATTTGTCGAAGTCCTTCCGTTGTAGGATTATTGTTGATTTGATCCATGCCTCGGTTTACAAGTTGTCGAGCACGTGATGAGTCCTTCCAATGCATTGATGCAAAGCGTTCGTTACAGTATCGGATAATACCCATGCATTGGTAAAGCATTGTGAGTTGGAAGAAAAGACTATTTATCTGTTCCAAGACTTCACGACCTACTTGTACATTCTTTGTGCGAATGGCATTGTCTGTTTGTGTGCGCAGTTGATTAACTAACTGAGCTGACTTTTCATTACCCAAATCATTTTGAGCTTTTTCGAGCTTATCAAACTCCTCCCGCAACTCCTTTTCAAGACGTTGCCACTCTGTGCCAGCATCAAGTTTTTCTATTTTTCTTAGCAATTCACGCAAATGGTTGAGAACCTCTTTCTTTTCTGTTGTATTCTCGTTGTCTGTGCGTATAGTTGCAAGTTCATTCTGCAAATCATTTACATCTATACCGCTTTCGGACAAAGTTTCCATACCGCTTTCCGCTTCTGCAAAACCTTTGCTAATTTCTTCATTTGCATCTTCCATTGTATGCTTCTTGCTTGTATCAAGGACTTTCTCAACAGTGAAGTCCGTAGCGAGGAAATGGACTTCAAGTTTCATCTGCTCAGAAGAGTCCACCTTCAGCGTAACATCAACAAGGCTATCTGCAGGTATAAGGGTATCAACATCATCACCTGTAATGACAACATCTGCGACATGCTCATAGAGAGAAGCTGATTTACCTTCTGCCTCCGCGAAATCATCAACTTGATGAATTGGCACAATCAACACATCGCTTGAAAGACCTGGACGCAGTTGATTAGTAGTTCTCAAGTCATTGATTACACCCGTTGCTGGCAACGGCTTATTTTTTTCCAATCCCTTTGCCATACGGAATACGCCGCGCTTCTTATCCTCGTTCCAAGTGGCAATACCTATATTATAAGGTAATGGTGCAGCTCCTACAACTGAGCCTTGAATTATCGTGATTTCATTAGGGAAACAAGGTAGGGAATTGCCTTTGCCATCATAGCATGATATATTAAACGAATTTGCCTTGCCCTCTAACAGGTTTAATTCTACTACATCACCATTAGAATTAATCTCTATCTTTCCGCTCGCCCATGCCTTGTCTCCTCTTACAAACTCAACTAAAACCTTATTGAAAGCCGAACCCTCAGTGAGACAAACAGGTACATATTCTGTCATTTCAACTGTGGTTGACTCATAGCTGATATCAAGTTTAACTGTTCCGACTTTGATTTCATCATCTGAAACCTCAGCGTCCAATGTTGAAGCATAGAGGGCTGCACCAGTTGCAACAGCCGTCATAGGGTCTATGCTTGTGTCAACATTCTGAGTAACCTGTTCTCTCAACATTTGACGGATGAGAGGACTATGCGTCGGACCGCCAACAAGAATCAGTTTCGTTATTTGTGAACCATTGAGATTGTTACGCTGAATAAGGTTCTTGCAGATGTCCACTGCCTTTTGAAAATACGGACGCATCATGTCAAATGCTTGTGCCTGAGTCAAAGTCAAGTCAAGTTCAATCTCCTCACCATCTTCATCTTCACCAAGATCACCCAAGTTGGAGATTATATCCTCATGGTCCTTGAAGGAAAGTTGATTCTTCGCATCTTCAGCGTATGTTTTCATTGCATCACGAAGAACTTCCTTCTTTTCCTCATCCTGCAAATAACCATCTATTGCATAATTCTCTTGCAAGTATGGTATAATAATGTTGTCAACAATGGCATAGTCCAAGTTTTTTCCCCCAAGATAGTTGTCGCCCTCTGTGTCGAAAACTTGCATTATGCCGTCTTCAACTTTTAGTAGAGCAGCGTCAAAGGTTCCGCCACCGAAGTCAAAGACCATCCATGTTCCGTTTTTCTCATCGGAAGAAACTCCATATGCCATTGATGCCGCAATAGGCTCCTGAAGTAGCTCACAATGCTTAAAACCTGCCATCTTTGCAGCTTCCATTGTGGCAGTCTTTTGATTGACCGTAAACTTTGCTGGAACAGTAATAACTATCGAGCTAAATGTTTCGTCAGTAACAAAAGATTTCAGAGTCTTCAACACTTCCGCAGACAACTCCTCAGAAGAAAAACTCTTGTTCAAGTTTGCGCATGGATATTGAGTGTCGGTTGCCATCGTACGCTTGAACTCAACATATGTATTTGAGGCTCCTTTGTGCCATGACTTTGTAGCACGACGCTTGTCTTGCTTCATCGTATTATAGGCACTGTCACCAGCTTTTATCGAGCCTTTCTTATTTACAGATATACATGAAGGCATCGTATCCTTCAATACATCTGTTTTGATTACGACAGGTTCTCCTTTTTCCATGCGGCAGATAGCGGAATTTGTTGTTCCGAGATCTATGCCATAGTCTATTTTATTCCTTGTCATGATATTTTGTTTTTTAGATGTTTTGGCTTACGGTTATTTGAGCAGCTTGTATCATTTGCCCGTTATAGTTTATTTGTGGTTTTGTTATGCCGGTGATGATTTGCTTTCCTTCCTCCAAATCTTCATCAACAACGAAATTGGCGATAACTTTCATGCCTTCATTATATGGTTTTCCAAGCATATCAACAATCTCATAACCATTGGCTTTGAAATTGTCTTTTATACGCTCCACGGCTTTAGCCAACTGCTTATAACCCTTGATTGAGGAATCCATGCGCGACATATTCAACTCTATTCTTACAATTTCGTCGGCAACTTTTAAGGCGAGTGAATGGTCTGGTTTACCATTACCCTCAGTTTTCGGAGCATTAGCAATTTGCCTGTCAAACAGTTCCAACAGTTTATCGTCAAGTTTTATTGATTCTTCTTGCATTTTTTCTTGTGCAATTTGCAACGCATCCTGCGCCTTACGCACTTCATCAATAGAAGTATTACCCGATTTTATGCGTTTTGCCAATCGGGAAGTTACTCCCACTATGGTAACTAACAACAGTATAGCCATGATGCAAACCAACAGAGTACGGCTTTGCAAGGTCTCTTGGTTTGCCTGTACGTTACTATTGGTCTTGTCTATCATGCCATTCACATTCTTACGATCGGCAGATTGAGTTTCTGTCAATTGTTTGCAAGTATTGCGCAAACTGTCTATAACTACACTCTGGCTATTGGTCTCACTTTTGAGAGATTGTATTATTTTGTCGCTCTCTTTCTGCTTATCCTTCAATCTGCATAAATCATTTGCAGTACGTGACTGCTGACTCTGCAAGGTGACACACTTTTCCTCCAATGATTTAATCTTATCATTGTCAGACGATGACTTAGCTGTAGTCAACTGAAAACTTAACACAGATAGTAATATGATAATAAATATTCTCTTCATCATTATTTGTATTTGTTTTTTATACATGAAATGAAGCCATCAAGACTTTTTCTTATAAATTTGTTTATCAATGTGTGATTTTTAAGTTTCTCAACAAGTTTAGGTGAATATTTATAGTAGGTCTTTATAAACCATTTGCCCCAATTCCTTTGAGCGAGATACAAATCTCTAAAATGCCTTAATATCTGAACTTGAGGGTGTTCATAGTCACCGTAAGCCATAGTTGCAATGTAACAAGCGCCGTCGTCGCTTGGATTCAGACGTCTATTCATGCTTACTAATGTTGAATTATTGCTATTGTAATATTGACTGGTCTTCGTATCCATGTCAATGTTTCCTATGATTCCCATAGCTGAAATGGCTGCAGAAATGACAGGTTTTAATCTATCAGCATTGCCAAGCGATAATGTCTGTTGCATGTTGATAATTTCAACAATAGCATTAACTGCTGCAGAAACCACAGCGGATGTCACTTTGATGTACAAATCATCAGAGGATCCCAATTTCTCTTTCATCCTATTTATATAAGGGATGCTTTTTTCAACTAATCCCTGAACATCAGAAATAGAATGACCTAATCCAAATATTATTGAATATTTATCATGACCTCCTTCACTTCGAAGTTGCTTAACAATATTCATTAGAAATGTAATTTCATTTCTAACAGCATATTCTGGTCCAACTTTTTCAAGTGTATCTACATTTTCTTTACATCTATTTTTTACCAAGTTTCCAACAGCAACAGACAGAGCATACTTTTGAAGAATCATTGCATTATGTGGGGCATCATCATCATTTGTATTATTATAGTAGTCGATTCCGCACTGAAGAATTTCTTGAGCTAACTTATCTGCTATCACCTCATATTGTATATCAGATACAGAAAGTAACCTCCTCAAATCAGAAAGCATGTCTTTTGTACTTCTCATCAGAGTTCTTCCTGCTTCCAACCTTGCAGTAGCTCCTTTACCCTTTGAATTGTGTGCAACGTCAATAGCGTCTTGAATGTGGTTTATGATAGGTTTTACAGCTTTATCTTTGATGTAATCTTTCCATATCGCATTTGTTATAAAAGACAACAGTTTATTTGTCCCAATCTCATCACACAATATATCAATGAAAGAGAAAGTCAGGTCAGAAACGTTAAAGTTCCCTCCCATTCCAACAACAGCAGCAACCAATTGATTTATATACTGCGTGTTGCTGTACAGAGTTTCAGCTAAAGAAATGGCTCCAGCATATTTACCGCACATCAAGGCACACACTATAAGATTCTGCAAAGATGATGCACATTCTCTCTTTTGCCAAATTTCCTCAGCTTTATCTATTTCACCTGCGAAAAGATGATTAAAAGCCACATCATCTAATGGAGTCGTTTTCACAAACCAAAATTGAGCATACAAAATTTGTTCTTTGGGCAAAGTGAGTTTTGCTTCGGCATCTGCTACTGAAGCTTCAGAACGATTAATTGAAGAAAGATATTGTGATACATCTAAAGGAAAGGAAACAGGCTTGCCCACCTTCAAAAACGCTTTCATGCGATTGTGGTTAGCCAGTCGTTCCTTTGTTGGGGAGTTAGCATATACTCCCAACAAGCGATATGGATTGTTTTGTAGTATTTTCATTATGTTTTCGTAACAATCATTGCCAACCGACTCCATTGTTGACGAAATACACTCACTAATACACACGAAAAAGCGCGGAGCCTGTTCTGTCACTCGTTCCACGCTATAAAGGCTCTCGCATTGCCCGACAAGTCGAAACGAGCAACGCCGAAAGCCCCACGCCGATGTAAGTATATAGTACACCGCATCGACAACAAACGGCTGAAGAACCGATTGAAGCCAATGATAGCTGTATATAATACACCTCATGAGGCGTTCCCGTTGCTTTGTTCTTGACTTGTCGTTGAATTTGCGAGATTCTTATAGCGTCAAAACCAAAGCGTACAAAAACGCCTTTAACCATATGTATGTCTGCCCACCTTTTGCCCATTGGGGCTTTCAGCATGGGTAAGACGATGCAAAGATAAAACATTTTTTTGAAAGACATAACCGTTATCCGAAAAACTTTTTTTCAATTTATTGCTTTATGCTTATAAGAGCCAACAACGTAAAATTTGTTATTGCTTACATCTGAATCTCTGGCACACTTTTTGCTAAGACGATATTTGCATTTTTGACAGCTCATAACTCGCGAAAAATGAAAAACAAAATCGCTTGTCGGTTTTTCGCGAGTTTTGAGTGTGCAGTGCTAAGTGGATGGATTACAGAGTATTGTTGGCTATTCGTTTGCATTATCAGTTCTTCACGCGCTTCACGCTGTCTACGATGTAGATGTCGGCAGGCAGGTCGTCCCACTGCATGGCCAGCATCTGGAGCCATTTCGGATTTTTCTTAGATGGTGGCGTCTTCGAGGGTGAGGGGGCTTGTGTTGGGGTCGTAATAGACCTTGCCGCTCACTCCGTCAATCTCGGTGAGGTTGAGAGTGCTGTCGCTTGTCATGTTTTCTTACAAAACAGTTAATTGTTATCATTTTGATGTTTTTAGTCTTAAAGGACTTTGAACGAGTAAGCGGAAGTGTGCGGAAGTTAATAATCTGACAAAATGCGAGTACGTTCAGCGACAGAAGCGTTTGGATGGAATAGTGCAGCGAATTAGTGAAACAAAGGCGCTTTCTCGTTGAAAAAATTTCGTCGCACGGGATATTATTCGTATATTTACAACCTATTTTTAAAATCAAGATAACCTGTTAAATGTCAAAAAGATTTCTAACCCTCGCTGCAATGTTCATGCTTGCAGCCTCTGCTTTCGCCGTGCCGGCGAAGCGTGTGAAGCGTCAGGTGCAGCAGCCTGATGGCTCCGTGCTCACAGTGATGTTGCGCGGCGACGAGAATTTCCATTACACAAGTACAGAAGATGGTCAGCCGTTGGTGCAGCGTGCTGATGGTGCATATTGCTATGCTACGCTCGATAGCAACGGTAAGTTGACTGCGTCTGCGCAGGTGGCTCACGACGTTGAGAGTCGTGGTGCTGCAGAGTTGTCGTTCTTGAACTACTACACTGCCGAATCGCAGAAGGTGCGTTCGCTCGGTATGGAGCGTGCTAAGCAGCGCAACGCTCGCCGCCTGGCTCGCCTCGCTAATCGTGGCGTGGTTGATGCTTCGGGCAAGCCGGTGCGCAGGGTTATGGCTGGTGCTACTGGTGGCGAAGGTATCGGCGTCACGGGTAAGCGTAAGGGTCTTGTAATCCTCGTGAACTTTAAGGATAAGAAGATGCAGTCGAAGCACACTCAAGCTGAGTGGAACGACTATTTCAACAAGGTTGGCTATAATAAATACGGTAACAATGGCTCTGTTCACGACTATTTCTATGCGCAAAGCTATGGCAAGTTAGACCTTGAGTTCGACGTAATAGGTCCGGTTACAGTGTCGAAGAACATGGCATCATACGGTGCTAATGATGCTCAGGGCAACGATATTGACCCCGCAGGTATGATTAAGGAGGCTTGCGAATTGGCTTATGCTAAGGAAAAGATGGATATGTCGCAGTACGACTGGGATGGCGATGGTGCTGTCGACCAGGTGTACGTGATTTATGCTGGCTATGGTGAGGCTGCAGGTGGTGAACCGAATACCATTTGGCCTCACGAGTGGGACATACAAGGTGGTGGTTACAGCCTTGTGCTTGGCGGTCAGCGCATCCGTACATACGCTTGTTCATCGGAGCTGAATGGCGGCTATGGCACAAATATCAGCGGTATTGGTACCGCTTGTCACGAGTTCAGCCATTGTATGGGCATCCCCGACTTCTACGACACAGCAGGTGGCGGCTGCTTCGGTATGGATGCGTGGGACTTGATGGACTACGGTTCGTATGGCGGTGATGGTTATGAGCCTACTGGATATAACACTTACGAGAAGTGGGTGAGTGGCTGGATTGAGCCTACTATCCTCACCGAGCCTTGCTACATAAAGAATATGAAGCCGCTGAGCGATGCTCCTGAGGCGTGCGTTGTGTTCAACGAAGCGAACAAGAACGAATACTATATCCTCGAGAACCGCCAGCTGAAGGGCACCGACGTTGCTCTGCCTAACCACGGTATGCTTGTCATACACGTCGACTACGACCAGAAGGTGTGGTTTGACAATGAGGTGAACAACACGTCTAACCACCAACGTTTCACTGTTGTGCCTGCAGACAATAAACTTACATCGGAGACAGTAACCGGCGACACATACCCTGGCACAACAAAGTCGACCGAGCTGACCGACACCTCGAAGCCGGCTGCCACACTGTTCAACGCTAATAGCGACGGACGCAAGTTCCTCGGCAAGCCGGTGACAGAAATCACGGAGAAGGACGGTCTTATCTCGTTCACATTTATGGGCGGTGTTAATCTCGATGCACCACAGCCGAAGGTGATGAACATGACCGCGACATCGTTCACTGGCGGTTGGAACGCAGTGGATGGAGCCGAAAGCTACACTGTAGAACTGCGCGAGAAGAGCAATCTGCCTTCTGTAGATGAGGCTGTTAAACTGAGCGAAGACCTCAGCAAATGGGGCGAGAAACTTGCAGTAGACGGCACTCATGATATTTCTTCCAACCTTGATAGCAAGATGCAGAATAAGGGCTGGACAGGAGAAAAGGTGTTCGAGTGTCCGGGTTGTGCAAAGATTGGTACTGCGAAGAAGCAGGGCAACCTCACTTCGCCTCTCATTACCGACAACTCTTCGGCAAGTGTAACCGTTCGTCTCTCTGCAAGCGCATACGCTAAGGATGCTACTGATATTACAGTGTCGCTCCTCGATAGCGATGATGCAACAATCGCTGAGCAGACAATAAAAATGAATGGCACAATGGCTACAATCGTACTCGATAATGCCGACATGAAAGACTACAAGGTGATGGTGCAGCCGAAGGAGCGTGGCTACCTCTTCTTTGTGGGCATCTACGACGGCGACTACTCGGCAGAGGACTTCCAGAGCATGAACGTCGCTCCGAAGACAGCAATGAAGGCTGCTGCACAGCGTTTCACGGGCATAAAGACTACTTCGTATAAGTTCGATAAGCTCACAGCCGGCATTACATATCAGTGGCGTGTGTGCGCCGTAGCCGGCGACGCAATGTCGAAGTGGAGTGCTTGGCAGACTGCCGACCTCAGCACTTGGAGTGGCATCAACGGCGTGACTGAGAGTGCAGCACAGCTTGCTGCCGGCGACCTCGTAAAGGTTTACTCTTCAGTGGGCACTGCTCTCGGCACTATGACTTACGGCGACTTCTGCCGCATGTCGCTGCCTGCTGGTGTTTATGTAGTGAAGAGTGCAAAGACTACACTTAAGGTGACAAAGTAAGAAGCTTTATTGGGGCGTAATCGCCCCATAAAGTGGAATGTACAGTGATACCAAAAGCCTGTTGGAGCAATGCTTCAACAGGCTTTTTGTATCTTATAAGGTAGTGTTACTAAAGAGACTATGATCTTTAGAACTCATTGTGCGATTTACTTAACGATGATTTCGTCGGTGAAGAGCCAACCGCCATCCTCTGTTGTGCTACCCTGCACACGGATGTAGCGTGTCTTTGCATTGCCCTTCCACGCAAGGTTGCGGAAGCCGAGCTGAATGTCGCGGTCTACTTCCGACTTCTTATTATACACCTCCTTGAAGTTCTGACCATCCTCGCTGAACGAAATCTTGTACTCCGACGGGAAGAACACCCATGCGCCGTAAGCCTGCATGAAGTCGGCAGCTACGGTAGAGATCTTCTGTACCTTGCCGAGGTCGATAGTAAGGTCGAGGCAGTAGCCCTTGTTGCCGAGGAAGCCCTGCCACTTCTGGTCGCCGTATGTCCATCCGCCGTGCTGTCCGTCGACGAGAGTCTTGTCGCCCTGCGCCTTGTACTTGTCCTCGTAGCGGTGGTTGAAGGTGATGTTGCAGCCTATCGCCTTGTGCTTTGTGGTCTTGAACGACTCGGGACGTTCGCCGCGTTCCTTCTTGAGGTCGAAGGTGTTCACGCCTTGCTTGTGCAGACGTTCGCACTCTATGATGGCACGCTTGCGGAACTCAGGGTAGTCCTTTTTCTTTGTGCCGTTCCATCCAATCTCGGCGATAGCGAGGGCACGCGGATAGAGCATATACTCTACATGCTCTGCTGTAGGCACGTATTCGGTCCAGAGGTTAGCCTGCACGCCAGTGATCTTGTTGCGTACTTCCTCGGGCAGTGTGCCACCAGGGACGTAGCTGTACACCTTTTCGAGTGGGAGGAAACCACCGATAGCCTCGGGCTGAGTGTCGGGAGCATCCTGATAGTAGTCGAGATACCAGTATCCGCTGGGCGAGAGCACCACGTCGTAGCCGTGGTCGATAGCCTCCTGCGCCTTCTCGAGTCCGCGCCACACCATCACGGTGGTGTTCTTGGCAAGGTTGCCGGCTATCACCTCGTCCCAACCCACGAGCTGACGACCGTGGTCGGTGAGGAACTTACCGAAGTGAGCGATGAGGTGCGCCTGCAGACCATCCTTGTCTGTGCCGAGTTCCTTCATCTTCTGCTGGCAGAGCGGACAAGAAGGCCATGAAGCCTTGTCTGCCTCGTCGCCACCGACGTGGATGTATTTCGATGGGAAGATGTCCATCACCTCTTTCAGTACGTTCTCAAGGAAGTCGTATGTAGCCACGCTGCCCGGGCAGAAGTCCATCTGCTTGTAGGGCTCGTGCGTGCAAGAGAGTTCCGGATAGGCTGTGAGCACCTCTGCCGAGTGTCCCGGCATCTCAATCTCGGGCACGATGGTGATGCCACGCTCCGCAGCGTACTTCACGAGGTCGCGCAGCTCGTCTTGAGTATAGTAGCCACCGTATGCGCCCTCTTCGCCTTCATTCTTGTACTTGCATCCGAGCTTGCTCCACTCTTTCCAGGTCTTTCCTTCGCGCCACGCAGCAAGACTGGTAAGGCGAGGGTAGCGTTTTATCTCTATGCGCCAGCCTGCAGCGTCAGTGAGGTGAAGGTGGAGGCGGTTGAACTTATACTGTGCCATCACGTCAATCTGCTTCTTGAGGAAAGAGATAGGCTGGAAGTGGCGCGACACGTCGAGCATCAGCGAGCGCCACTTGAATGCGGGAGCATCCTGAACGTCGCACGCCATGATGCCATTCTTCTGCTTCAGCTGCTTTATGGTCTGCCAGGCGAAGCGGAAGCCGTCGGCTGTAGCGGCACTGATTAGCAGTGTGTCCTTAGTGATGTGGAGGTTGTAAGCCTCGGGCGACGTAGCGTTGGCGAGGCGTGTGAAGCGTACCACCTGCTGAGCGTTGTTGTCAGCCTTTGCTGACCACTGCTTCGAGTAGATGTTCTCTGCATCCGCGCCAACCTCGTTGATGAGTTTCACCTTTGTTGTTGCGGTGCTGAACGCGCCCTTGCCTGCATTGAACGACTGCGGCTTTGGTAGCAACGACTGTGCCGATGCTGCTTGAGCGGTAATCATGCAGCCGAAGAGTAGGGCTGCTAATGGTTTGTTTGTCATTTTATAGTTATCAGTTTTTAAATTAGTATCTTTAAGTGTTCTCCAGCGTGTTTCTTACAAGAAACACGCAGACTTATCTGTCTATGAAGTAGGCGGCGAACGCCAATGCTATCATTATAATAGCAGTGGTGAATACCACGATGTATGCAACTTTTGCGTACAACTTCTTTCTTTGTATAGCCTTGAGGCTTTGTTCACGAAAAGTGTCAATGCCATCTTTCTTATGGCTATGTCTATGCTTATACTTGTGTTCCTGCATAATGCGAGTATATGTTAACAGCTTGTGTCGTTTGATAAATCTGAATAGAGGAGAGTGGTTTAGAACTTCACGTCGAGCTGAAGGTCGAACATGTTATAGTTCGACTTATTCAGGCTACGGTCGTTGACGCGAGCATATTCTGCTGCAATCATTACGTGCTTGCCAATCCAGTAGTTGGCACCAATCTCGTACTGAGTCTTCGATGTGTGCCAATCGGCTTGCGGACGGTAGAGGTCGTAGCGAGCCTTTGCATAGAGTTTCTTGCTGATAACCGGCGCAATCATGAGCGCGTAGAAACCGTCAGCCTTGTCACCTGCAGCGTAGTTGATGGTGCAGTCGGTCTCCTTGCCAGAAGCGTTAGACGTCTTGAAGCCGTAGCCCTGACTGTGGATATACTCCGAACGCACGGTCCAATCGTGGGCTGCATATTCGGCGCTGATGGCATAGCGGTTCTTCTCAAGCGAGCGCACACCGTTCTTAGCTACAGCGTTTCCGTTAGCGTCTACCTCAGTCCATGTGCCCTTGCGAGCATACGAACCGGTCCAGCCGAATGCACCGATGCGCAGACCCTTTATCGGTGCCACCCATATGCCGCCGATTACGTCCTTGCGCTGGTCGACATCCTTCATGTTAGTGCCCTGACCGTTGAACACGCCCACCTGATAGTGGAGGTAGTGGTGTCCGTCGTTAGCCTTGAGCAGGTCGCCCTGCAACTGCACGCCTATGTCGCGTCCGTTGCTTGCGTGTTCGCCGTTGCGGTCGCTGAAGCCAGCGAGCTTAGTGACGTTCTGCGAGTAGCTCATAAAGCCCTGCGTAATGGGGTGCATGGGGTTCTCGAAGGTGAACGGACGCTTGAACTGACCTGCCTTCACCTTGAACGCATCGTACTTTTGCCACTCGGCGAAGGCATCGACCATACGTGGTGCCACGGTGAGGTTAGAGGTGTTGCCGTTCACCTGCAGCTGCGCCTTCCAGTAGAAGTCCTTTGCCACGCGTCCTTCGAGTGCCATACGCACCATACGGATGTTGAACGAGTTGATGTCTTTCTCGCCCTTGTTGCTTTCCTTGTCGCTATACTGGTATTGCGACATGATGTAACCGCTGAACTTGATGTCGCTAAGCACCTTCAGCTTCGCTTCTTTCTCTTGTGCTGACACACTGCCGAAAGCGAGAGCGGCGAGTGCGAGAGTTGCTAATGTTTTCATTATGAGTTTTGAATTTTGAGTTTTGAATTGTTCTTTTGGAAGAAAAACCTACTGTTTTTCTTCGAGAAGAACTACGTTCTCCACGTGCGGCGTATGCGGGAACATGTCCACCGGCTGCACCGCCATCACTTTGTACGCCACATCGAGCGCCTGGAGGTCGCGTGCCTGCGTAGACGGGTTGCAGCTTACGTAGACGATACGCTTCGGGTGGGCGCGCAGGATGGTGTCTATTACGTCCTGGTGCATACCGGCGCGTGGCGGGTCGGTGATGATTACGTCGGGGCGACCATGCTTCTCGATGAACTCGTCGTTGAGGATGTCCTTCATGTCGCCGGCGTAGAACTTGGTGTTGCTGATGTTGTTCACCTCAGAGTTCACCTTTGCGTCCTCGATAGCCTCAGGCACGTACTCGATGCCTATCACCTGGCGCGCCTGACGAGCCACGAAGTTGGCGATGGTGCCCGTACCGGTATAGAGGTCGTACACCAGTTCGTCGCCGGTGAGCTTGGCGAAGTTGCGTGCCACCGAATAGAGGTGATAAGCCTGCTCGGTATTGGTCTGGTAGAAGCTCTTCGGACCGACCTTGAAGCGCAGGTCCTCCATCGTCTCGAAGATATGGTCGTTGCCCTTGAACACAGAGAGGTCGAGGTCGCCGAAGGTGTCGTTGCACTTCTGGTTGTCTACATACATGAGCGATGTTATCTCGGGGAACTTGTCGGCGATGTGCTGCAGCAACGCCTTGGCGCGCTGCTCGTCGCCCTCCTTGTCGTAGTGGAACTGGATGAGCACCATCCACTCGCCCGTGTTCGAGTTGCGTATCATGATGTCGCGCAGCAGTCCGTGCTGCTGTCTGAGGTCGAAGAACGTCATGCCGGTAGAGAAGGCATAGTCGCGAATGGCGTTGCGAATCTTGTTGTGCAGGTCGTCCATGAGCCAGCACTTCTCGATAGGGAGAATCTTATCGAAGGCTCCGGTGATGTGGAAGCCGATGCCGTTCATGTTGTCGAACTGCGTGCCTTCGGCAATCTGCTCGCGTGTGAGCCAGCGCTTGTTGCAGCATCCGAACTCCAGCTTGTTGCGGTATTCCTTGATGTGTACCGAGCCCATGATGGGCATGAACTCCGGCAGCTCTATCTTTCCGATGCGTGTGAGTTGGTCGAACACCTGCTGCTGCTTAGCCTTCAGCTGCTCCTCGTAGGGCAGGTTCTGCCATTTGCATCCGCCACAGATGCCGAAATGCTCGCACATCGGCTCTGTGCGTACCTCGCTCTTCTTGATGAAGCGTATTACTTCCGCCTCGCAGTAGCTGTGTTTCTTCTTGCGTACCTGCAGGTCAACCACGTCGCCGGGCACGGCGAACGGCACGAAAACAACCATGTCGTTGACGTGTGCCAGTGATTTTCCTTCGGCAGCAACCGCCTCAATAGTTACGTTCTCGAGTATTGGTAGTGGTTTCTTCTTTCTTGACATTATTATATATGTATTATTTTAAAATGCAAAATTAGAAAAATAATTTGAGATTTTAAAATAATATACAAAAAGTTGGAATAAGAAGAGTGAATTGCGCAGAAAACAAACAGTAGGAGGCTACGGCATTTCTGCCGTAGCCATTAGCAACTGAAATATAACTATTCGCAATGGCTACGGCAGGAATGCCGTAGCCTCCTACCATTAGTATTGTTATCTTAAAATCACTTGACGCCCAACTCTGCAAATCCCATTGCCTCGCCAGCTACGACCATGCGCTCAGCGCGCAGCTTCACGTAGCGTGTCTTTGTGGCGTTGAAGGTTACGGTCTGTAGTATCGGGTTGTTCTGCAGGTTTGAGAACTCGCCACTCTTCAGCACGCGCTCGTTGCCGCCCTTGGCGTCGCAAGCCGCGATGGTGTAGGTGTGGATGAGTCCGCGTCTGCCTTCGCTCTGGTCGGGCAGATACTGCAATGCAGACACCTCCTGCTCGCTGCCAAGGTCTATAAGCACTTCGTTGCCTTTGCAGAACCAAACGGTCTGCGGGTTGCGGTCGGTAGCCTTCTCCCATTCAGCCTTGTCGGCACCGAGGATAGCGAACGTCAGAGACTTGATAGCCTCTGCTGTAGGGTTCCATGTGAGCTGTGCGTCCTTGCCGCCGTAGTAGATGCCCACATTGTTCAGGCAGATAGGTCCGCGCGAGTCGATGATGCGCACGCGCACGCTCTTCGCCTCCACGGTGCGGAAGCGCAGCAGACGCTTGTAGCCGATAGTTGTCGTCTCCTCGCCCTGCTCAACGCTGCGCCATGTCTTGCCGTCAAGATACTCCACGGCGAACTTCTTCACGCGCTGTCCAAGCGGTATATACTCCTGCAGCATGATGCGGTTCATCAGCTGTGGCTTCTTGAAGTCGAATGTTATGGTAGCCGATGTAACGCCGTCGGCGGTAGCCCAATATGTATCCCACGAGTTGTCGGTCATAGCCTTTGCTGTGAACGCGCCGCCGCGCTCGTTGCTCACCTTCGGAGTCATGCCAGCCACGAGGTTGTGTTGCAACTCGCGCTGAATCATCTTGTGGAAGTTGACGGCATTAGCCGAGTCGGTGGGGTGGATGAGTCCTTCGCGGTCGACGGGGAAGTTGAGCAGCAACGTAGCGTTGTGGCCCACCGAGCGATAGTAGAGGTCGGCAAGCTGTTCGGGCGATTTCACACGGTCATCCTCTTCGGGGTGATAGAACCAACCCGGACGAATAGACACGTCGCACTCGGCAGCTGTCCACTGGTCGCCGTCGGCGTGTCCGTACTGCAGTTCGGGGTAGTTAGGATAGCCCGGATAAACCGTGTTCTTGCGCAAGAACGCCCAGTTGGTCTCGCCGGCAAATCCTTTCTCGTTGCCCACCCAGCGGCAGCCCGGACCGCCGTCGCCGAACACCACGGCGTTCGGTTGGATGCTGTCGAGCATAGCGAAGATGTGCGGATAGTTATAGTAGTTCTTGCGGTCGATTGTGCGCGAGTCCTTCGCACCGCCATAGTAGCCGTCGCCGCCGTTGGCTCCGTCGAACCACACCTCGAACACGTCACCGTAGTTGGTGAGTAGGTCGTGGAGCTGAGCGTAGAAGTAAGGCAGGTAGCCCGGTGTAGCATAGTCGGCACGCGAGCGGTCCCACGGCGAGAGGTACACCGCGAACTTCAAGTTGTACTTTTTGCACGCCTCCGACAGTTCGCGTACGATGTTGCCCTTGCCGTTCTTGTACGGCGAGCGGCTCACGTTGTAGTCGTTGCCCTCGAAGGGCCACAGGCAGAAACCGTCGTGATGCTTCGCGGTGAGTATCACGCCCTTCATGCCGGCAGCCACGAGTGTCTTTGCCCACTGCTCGCAGTCGAGGCGTGTGGGGTTGAACGTAGCAGGGTCGGAGTCGCCGTAGCCCCATTCGCGGTCGTTGAACGTGTTCAGACCGAAGTGGATGAAAGCGTAGGTCTCCATGCGCTGCCAGTCGATTTGCTTCTGCTCAGGGAGCGGAAGGATAGGAGCCGGAGCCTTCACGGTGCTCTGTGCCGACGCGGTGAGGCTGGCAAGAGCCATTACTGATGATATGATTAGTTTGTTCATTTTACCTGATTACAACTGATATTTGCCTGCTGTTATTTTCTTTACACAGAGTTTCTTAAACACGATGTTATAGTAGTCGTCCGGCTCTGTCTCCGGGTGGCGGAAAGCGTCCTCCTCGTAGAGGAAAAGAATCTTGCCGTCCTGCGCCTGCACCATTGTAGAGTAAGCCGAAGTGGTGGTGCTCACCTGGTATGAACCCTCCCAATCCTTAGCGATGGTCTCTGGCGATGCATAGTCGGTTTTTGAGCGCAGTGCTTTGTAGAAGATAGCCACGTTGGAGCGACCCGGACCCGTGGGCACGCTCTGCAGCATCAAGTCGACCGCTTTGCCCTGCGCGTCCTTCGCCTTCACCACGAGGATTTCGCCGTTGCACGCGCTGTCACCGTTCTTCACGCCGTTGTTGGCAGCCGACGAGAACGCCACTGTGCCCCAGGCACCCGTAGCCTTCTTCTTGTCAGCGTACTTATAGATGTTGAAGAAGCGTCCGTTCTGCGTGCGCGAGCTGATGAGCACGTCGCCGTTCGGCAGCTCTTCGAGCTTTGCCTCGTCGCCCTTTGGCGCAGTCTCGGCAGCATTCGCGCCAAGTAGGTGCCATGTCTTGCCGAAGTCGTCGCTGTAGAGCACGCGGTTGCCCTCGTGTGTGGTGAGTGCCGTGTACACACGATAGTGCGAGCCCACCTTGATGCGCGAGCTTTGGCAGATGCGTCCGCTTGTGAAGAATGCCGACTTCATGCCGTCCACCAGTCCGTACACGTGCTGCGTCACCTCCTCAGCCTTCCATGTCTTTCCCTCGTCCGACGATGTGTAGCGACCCATCATCTGCGGGTTCTCGCGTGTCGACTCCCAGTAGCCCACGCCGCCCGATGCGCACATGAGCAGTATCTCGCCCGTCTCGCGGTCGCACACCACGGCAGCGTCGCCGTGAGCGCAGTCGAAGCTGCTTGCAATGCGGTTGCCTCCGCGTGCCACCATCTGCTCCGTAGCGGTCCATGTCTTGCCGCCGTCGGTGCTCTCCTTCATCACGATGTCGATATGGCGTCCGCCGCCGATGTCCTTGTTGTCGTAGCGGTGGTCGGTGAAGGCGATTATCTTGCCCGACTTGCACTGGACGATTGCCGGAATGCGATACTGGGCATCGGCGTGCAGGAATAGCTTCGTGCCGTCGGCGAGGCTCTTGCAGCATCCGTTAGCAGGCTTGCCTGCGCAGCATCCGCTGGTTGGTTGTTTGCCGCAAGTCATTTTACACTGTGCCGTAGCTGTTGTGCCGAGCGTCATGCCGGCAGCAAGAAATAGGGTAGGGAGTAAATGCTTCATTTCTTGATATTTTGACTGATATGATTTATTTAGTAGATGTTAATTCTGCAAATTTACGGATTTTTCCTGACAAAAGACTCGTTGTCGCTACTTTTTTGATGCCCTATTATATATTATAATGTATATAAGTTTCGCACGTCCCGTCGTCTACTCGTCTCTTGTCTACTCGTCTCCTATCAAGCCGATCGCGTCCGCCGTCCGATCGGATTGCGTCCGCC
>OFMS01000603.1_pt1 | contig 34595 bp, 30 predicted proteins | sample 1541871 | NCBI WGS metagenome assembly OFMS01 (sample SAMN04209251, study PRJEB22552) | human gut metagenome | biome: gut; material: feces | host: Homo sapiens | place: USA: Oklahoma
CGGCTATGCTCTACACATTTGACGAGGCTAAATATAGGGAGCAGATAAACAATAAAAATGTTTTGTGATGGAAGAATACCATGTGAAAATAACCGTTGAGCGCGGCGGTGAAAGCCAATGTGTCAATACAACGGCGAAGACGGCGATTTACCTGTCGGTGCTCGGTTTTGTTCTGGTTGGCATCCCGTATGTCGGATGGCCATACCTCGCATTGTGTTTCATTGTTGCAATAAAGGCGTTGAGGCGCAAGCCGCGAGGACTGGCGCTGTTGGCGTTGCTGATCGACTCCCTTTGTCTTTTCGTGAAATACGTTATTGCCGTTTCATAGTAGAGAATCTGCACAATGAGCCAATGTATCGAAATGTGGTTCAAAATTTTATAAATCAGGTTCTCAACGCAGAAAGGGAGATTGGTTAAGCTGTAAAGGCAGAATTCATAATTGCCAATGGATATGATTGCTCTCAGCCGCATAAAAATGGATAATAATAAACATGAAATGACGACGGTTACTCTGAATGTGAAAAGGACGGGTAGATAAAGCGGTGGCGTCAAAAACGCATCTTTTTTCATACAATAACCAGTCGGCGGGGAGTAATTCCGATAAATATGTGTAAATTTGTGTGTGAATAAAAGGATATAACTATGTTTTCAGGAATAGTAGAGACTGCAGCCACAGTGGTTGCGCTGAGAAAAGAAGGCGGCAATCTGCACATCACAATGAAGTGCGACTTTGCCCCGGAGTTGAGAATAGACCAGTCGGTGGCCCATAATGGCGTATGCCTCACGGTGGTCGACCTTCCTGGCGACGGCACGTTTACCGTCACGGCGATTCAGGAGACGCTCGACCGCTCAAACCTCGGGTTGCTGCAGGTTGGCGACCTTGTCAACCTTGAGCGTTGCATGCCGATGAACGGACGTCTTGACGGCCACATCGTGCAGGGGCACGTAGACCAGACCGCAGTGTGCTGCGAGGTGCGCAACGTTGAGGGCAGCCGCTATTTCAAGTTTGCCTACGACGTTGATGCCGAAATGGCGCGCAAGGGCTATGTCACAGTAGAGAAAGGCTCCGTCACAGTCAATGGCGTCAGCCTTACGGTGTGCAATTCCCAGCGCGACAGTTTTGAGGTGGCAATAATCCCCTACACCTTTGAGCATACCAATTTCTGCCGCATAAAGGAGGGTACGGTTGTAAACATAGAATTTGACATCATCGGCAAGTATCTCAGCCGTTTGATGGAGTTTTCAAAATAAGCGATGACCGATTTTTATAAACTTGTTGACGAGCGTCAGAGCGACCGTGGCTACGACACGGAGCGCAGCGTGCCGCGCGAGGCGGTGATGCGCATTGTCGACGCAGCCCGCCGGGCGCCGTCGGCATGCAATTCCCAGCCGTGGCATTTCATCGTGGTCGACAAGCCGGAACTTTGTGCAGAAGTGGCAGATGCCCTGACGTCCATAGGAATGAACAAGTTTGCCTCACAGGCTCCATGCTTCATCGTATTGGTGCAGGAGGCGCCCAATTTCACCGCCCGTCTTGGCGGATGGATAAAGAACAAGCATTTTCCGCTCATCGACTGCGGCATAGCAGCGTCGTATCTCACCCTCGCAGCCGCAGATGAAGGCCTTGGCTCGTGCATGATGGGATGGTTTGACGAAAAGCGGCTGAAACGGTTGCTTGGAGTGCCGCGCAGCCGGCGAGTGCTGCTTGTGGTGTCGCTTGGCTACAGTACCCAGCCGTTGCGCCAGAAACAGCGGCGCTCGCTCGATGCCGTGATGGGCGACAATAAATATTGACTATGCAGAAGAAACTGAAAAGTTGGATAGAGGCAACCCGACTGCGCACATTGCCCGTGTCGACGGCAGGAGTGATTGTAGCGTCGGGCTGTGCCTATAGCGATGGCTCGTTCAAGTGGCAGCCGGCGTTGTTGTGTTTTCTTTTTGCCGTATTGGCACAGGTGGCGTCAAATTTCGCCAACGAATATTTCGACTATGTCAACGGCTCCGACAAAAAGGGACGTGAGGGATTCCGACGCGGAGTCACCGAGGGCGACATCACGCCGCGGGCAATGCTGTGCGCCACGTTTGGCACCCTTGCCACCGCCTGCGCCGTGGGCTGCTGCCTAATTCCGTTCGGAGGCTGGCAACTGATACCGATAGGCGTTGTGGTCGCTGTTTTCGCACTCGCCTACAGTGCCGGACCCTATCCGCTGTCGCGCGTCGGACTTGGCGATGTCGCGGTGTTTGTGTTCTTCGGCTTTGTGCCTGTTTGCCTTACATATTATGTGCAGACAGGCGAGATTACCGGTAATGTGGCCGCTGCATCGGCAGCCGTGGGGTTGATGGGGTGCAACGTGTTGATTGTGAATAACTACAGGGATATGGAGGATGACCGTGAGGCGGGAAAACGCACCACTGTGGTGCGCTTTGGGCGCCGTGTCGCCGCCATTGCCTACCTCTTGTTCGGAATTGCCGCCGTTTGGCTGACTGCACCGTTGTGGGCAGAGAAGTTCTGGATATTTTTCATAGCACCCGCGATTTATTTGTGCTTGCATTACTCCACGTGGCAACGCATCCGCCGCAGCCGTGGCGCAGCGTTGAATCCGCTGCTCGGCGCCACCGCCCGCAATATGCTGGTGTATTCGTTGTTGTTGCTTGCGGTGTGTTTGATATAGCATTATGGCAGAATCCGGTTATATGCCCGACGACGCTGCCTCATTTTACCAGCAGTTGGAAACGCTGCTCGACAGCGGTTGGGAAATCCGTAAAAAATATGACGCGTTGCGCGACGTGTTCAGACGCGCGGTCAATCAAGAAATAAGCTTGACCAATTTGAATTTCTCGGGAACATTTGCCAAATTGGACTATCTGATAAAGGAAAAAGACATTTCCGAGGCAGAGTCGGTGCGTCTGCACGGCACTCGCCGCACACTCAACACCCTTTCTGAAATTTCCGACCGGCAATTGCAAAATTCAATCGGCAGCGATGTGAAGTCGGCGGCGATGCTTGTTGAGGCTCTGCTTGGCGAGCCGATTCCGAAGTCGCTGCGGCGTAAACTGCCCGTCGACGACAAGCCACGGACATGGGGCAAGTTTGACAGCGGCAACCTGCGGTGCGTTGTTGACACATGGGACAACGAATATATCCACGTCACGGAAGAACGCGGCGGCTTGCCGCTGACCGTGTGCTACGGACAGCAAAACGTCTATCTGACACGCGAAGGCCGTGGCGACTGGTCGTATCTGTCGTTGCTGCTCAGACGCGGCGTGCAGCTCAACCTCGTGCGCGTGCGCTATGACGGCGAAATCTGTATGCCGGAACTGATAATCTACGAGCCCGACTATCTTGTGAACGTCACGACCATAGCGTCGTGTTTCGAAACCTATGCTGAATCGCCGCTTGTGGCTTTGGTCAATAAATTCAAGCCGCAGCCCAACACCTTGCCCATACATCTTGGAAATCTTTCCGGGCAGTATCTCGACGAGACGGTGCATCGGAGCACCCGTTCGTTTGAGGAAGGAATGATGGACTTTTTCAGAAACAATGCCTTGGGGCTTGTGGCATGCGAAGCTATGCGCAGCCGGGAAGACGTGGCAAAATTCTATGCCGATGCCCGTATGCAGAAAAGCAATGTAGAGAAGCTCATAGGCAATGACTTGCCCAAAGCCGTTGGCGGCATCGATATGAAAACGGCAGTGCTTGAGCCCACTTTCTTCAGCGAGGTGCTTGGCATACAAGGACGTCTCGACCTGTTGGTGGAAAAAGACGGCGAGGCGGTAATTGTGGAGCAGAAATCAGGAAAAGGAGCGTTTGTGCCGACCGCCTCGCCACATTATGACCCAAACCGTCCAAAGCCACAGGAGAAACATCTGGTGCAGCTGATGCTCTACCGCGCCCTGTTTGTCTATGAGTTTGACAAATATGCCGGACAGCTGCGCCACGTCATGCTCCTCTATTCGCGTTATCCCGAGGGCCTTGTGTCAACGGCACAGCGTCCGGAACTGATGCTTAGGGCTATACGGATGCGCAACTTGTTGGCATATAGCGAAATCCTATATGCTTCAGAGGGTGTCGGGATGCTTGACGGACTGACCCCTGAACTGTTGAATGAGAAAAACTCCAACGGCGTGTTGTGGACAAGATACACCCGGCCCGAGCTCAACGAAGTGCTGTCGCCGATACAGAATGCGTCGCCGTTGGAACGCGTCTATTTCTTCCGTTTTATGCAGTTTCTCGAAAAAGAGCATCTGCTGTCGAAGATAGGCAACAAAATCAAGGACAACAGCGGATTTGCATCAATCTGGCTCGATTCGCTCGAAGACAAGATTGCTTCAGGCGGCATCTATTGCAACCTCACACTCGACACAGCAGCTTTTGCCGATTCTCCGGTGACCGACGTGACACTGCGGTTTGCCGATACTGACGCCGCCGACACCTCTAATTTCCGGGTGGGCGACATCGTGGTGCTTTATCCGTATAAAGAAAACACCGAGCCCAACGCCTGCGCATGGATGGTGGAACGCGGCACGATAGCCGATATCAGTGTAGACGGCGTCAGGGTGGCACTTCGCAATCCGCAGACAGACAGCCGCGTGTTTCCTCAGACCGACGGCATTCGCTGGGCGATAGAGCACGATTTGTTTGACTCGTCGACAAATGCCCTTTATGCAGGGATGCACAGTTTCCTGACTGCACCCATACGGCGGCGCGATATGCTGCTGTCGCAGCGTATGCCCGAAATCGACGCCGGCAGATGTCGCAAGGGAGACTACGGCGATTTCAACACCCTCGTGGAGAGAGCGAAGCAAGCCCGTGAGCTGTTTCTTGTGATAGGCCCTCCAGGCACCGGCAAGACGTCGTTCGGACTGCTTAACATCCTGCGTGAGGAACTGCTTGAGGCAGACACCAGCATACTGCTGCTGTCGTACACCAACAGGGCGGTGGACGAAATTTGCAGCAAACTTAAAGAGCAGAGCATAGATTTCATACGTATCGGTTCGGAGATTTCGTGCGACAAGGCGTATCGCGCAAACCTTCTTCGCAACAAAATCCAGCAGTGCCGCACGGGCGACGCTGTGGCGGGAACACTGAAAGACGCGCGTGTGGTCTGTGCCACCACCGCAGCGCTTAACTCCAATGTCAATCTGTTTAAAATCAAACGTTTCGACCTTGCTATTGTCGATGAGGCGTCGCAAATCCTCGAACCCCACCTGCTGGGGCTGATGTGCGCGCGCTCAGGCAATGCCGACGCCATCTCTCGCTTTGTGCTTATTGGCGACCACAAGCAGTTGCCAGCCGTTGTGCAGCAGACCGAAGCAGAGTCGAGAGTGACAGAGCCGGAGCTGCTGTCAATTGGACTGACCGACTGCCGCCGCTCACTGTTTGAGAGGTTGCTGTCGTCGTTTAAAACCGTTGACGGATATGATTGTCGCTATGTTTATATGCTTACACGTCAAGGTCGTATGCATCGCGACATAGCCGACTTCCCCAATGAGGCGTTCTATGGCGGCAGACTTGACGTGGTGCCGTTGCCGCATCAGCTGGCGGCAAACACAGCCTGCACGTCGACCGACGGCATCTGCCGACTGCTGCAATTGCGCAGGGTGGCATTTGTGGCATCGGAGAAGCCAGAAATGTCGGTTTCGGCAAAGACCAATCAGGTGGAGGCCGACATGATAGCCGCTATGGTGGAGAGAATCTTCAGGCAGGCAGACCGCTTCGACTACAGTGCAACGGTAGGAGTCATCGTGCCTTACCGCAACCAGATTGCAACCGTAAGAAACGCAATCGACAGATATGGCATCCCGGCGTTGCACTCCATAACAATCGACACCGTGGAACGCTTTCAGGGCAGCCAGCGCGACTACATAATCTACGGACTTACAGTGCAGCAGCGATGTCAGTTGAACTTTTTGACCGACAACGTATTTGAAGAAGACGGAACACTCATCGACCGTAAACTCAACGTGGCGATGACACGCGCCCGCAAGCATCTGACAATTGTCGGAAATCCCGACATCCTCGCCGGGAGCGCAGTCTATCGCAGGCTGATGGATTTTATGAAGAGCAGGGGCTGCTATTTCAATGTCGCGTGTGAAAAATTCTGCGCTGGAGATTTCAGCGTTTAGGCGTGTCCTGCAAAAAGATAAACATCAGATATTGCTACTTTTGCCGACTAATCGGCGAAAAAAGTGAAGCGGTTAACATATTTTTGTGGGTAGAAGCTGAAAAAAGTGACAAATATCATAGGTTTTGGCTGATAGAGTGATTAATTTTGCATTCGGAAAAATAGAACTATACATATTAAACGCTGTTAAGAAATAGAAAAAATTCAATCTATAGGTATGAAAATTAAGACAGTTATTGGACTGACAAAGCGAGTGGCTTTGTTAGGTTTGGTTTTGGGTGTCAGCATGACCTCATGTGGCAAGAAAGACCAGCAGGGACAGCAGCAACAGGCTGCTCCGCAAATCGGGTTTATCACAGTAACCAAGTCGAGTGCAGATTTGGAAAGCGTTTACCCGGCAACGATTAAGGGACAGAAGGATGTGCAGATACGTCCACAAGTTTCAGGATTCATTACAAAGGTTTGTGTAGACGAAGGTCAGCAAGTGTCGGCAGGACAGGTGCTGTTTGTAATCGATCAAGTGCAGTATGAGGCAGCGGTAAACCAGTGCAAGGCATCCGTTGCGGCAGCTCAGCAGCAGGTCAACAGCGCTCAGATTACCGCCAACAACAAGAAAAAACTTTTTGAGAAAAACGTGATAAGCGACTACGAGAACCAATTGGCTCAAAACGACCTCGCAGCAGCCAAAGCACAGCTGGCGCAAGCCCGCGCAGCGCTTGTCAATGCAGAGAAGAACCTCTCGTATACAGTAGTGAAGGCTCCGTCGGCAGGTTATGTCGGCTCGATTCCAAACCGTGAGGGTTCGCTTGCAAGCCCGTCTTCACAACAGCCTCTCACCACAATTTCCGACATCTCAGAGGTTTATGCCTACATTTCGTTCAACGAAAAGCAAGTGCTTGAGATGACACAAAACGGCAGCGTATCGCTTGCCAAGGCGCTCAGCGAGCTTCCGGCAGCAAAATTGAAACTCTCTGACGGCAGCTACTATTCAGAATTGGGCAAATTCTCAACGATGACAGGTATGCTCGACAACACCACCGGTTCGGCATCGGTGCGCGTGGCGTTCAAAAACCAGAACGGAATGCTCCGCAGCGGTTCTACAGGCTCTGTTGTCATCCCGGCACACTACGACAACGTAATCATTATACCTCAGTCGGCAACCACCGAATTGCAGGACAAGAAATTCGCATACGTTGTTGACAAGGCTGGCAAAGTCACCGCACGCCCAATCGAGGTGCTTGCAAACAACGACGGACAGAACTACGTGGTTACCAGTGGACTTGAGAACGGCGAACATGTCGTGGTTCAAGGTGTAGGCGTAAGCGTCCGCGAAGGTGTGCAGATCACTCCGGTCGACATGACAGGCAAGGATCTCAGCCAGGCAGCAGGCGCACAGCAGAAGTAACAGGAAAACAATAAGGAAAATTAGAATAAAGAGAAATGAAATTAGATACGTTTATCAACCGGCCGGTGCTCTCGACCGTGATATCCATCTTCATTGTGATTTTGGGTGTCGTCGGAATGTTGTGGTTGCCAATCACGCAGTATCCTGACATTGCGCCTCCAACAATCCAGGTTTCAACAACCTATACCGGTGCCGACGCCAAGACTGTGCTCAACTCCGTGATTGCGCCTATCGAGGAGCAAATCAACGGTGCTGAAGGCATGACATATATCCAATCAACGGCAACCAATACAGGTAGCGCCACGATTACAGTTTATTTCGAGCAGGGCTTCGACCCCGACATGGCTGCCGTCGATGTACAGAACCGTGTGGCAAAGGCACAGAGTATGCTTCCTGCCGAGGTGACAAGAGTGGGTGTGATTACGCAGAAACGACAGACGTCAATGCTGCTTGTGTTCTCGCTCCTTTCTCCAGACGGCAAGTTTGAGCAGGAATTCATCGAGAACTATATGAAAATCAACGTCATCCCGCAGATTCAGCGTGTGAACGGCGTGGGCGACGCGATGGTGATGGGTGCCGACTACTCTATGCGTATCTGGCTTAAGCCAGACGCCATGGCACAGCACAACCTTATGCCTTCCGATGTAAGTGCGGCTCTCGCCGACCAGAACATCGAGGCTGCTCCGGGTCAGTTCGGTGAAAACGGCGGAACGGCATTCCAATATGTGATGCGCTACCGCGGACGTCTGATTACTCCAGAAGAGTTTGACAAGATTATCATCCGCGCCGACAAAGACGGCAACGTCCTCTATCTGAAAGACGTGGCAACGATGGAGCTTGGCCGTGTAAGCTACGGTTTCAAGGGCAAAACAAACGGTCATCCAGCCGCTTCCGCCATCATCTTCCAGACTGCGGGCTCCAATGCGACTCAGGTTATCAAGGACGTTGAGGCAAAAATCAACGAGGCAGGAAAAGAGCTTCCAAACGGATTGGAATTCAACGTTTCAATGAACACCAACGACTTCCTATACGCATCAATCGAAGAGGTTATCAAGACCCTTATCGAGGCGTTTATCCTCGTGTTCCTTGTGGTTTACGTGTTCCTTCAGGACTTGCGTTCAACCATTATTCCGGCAATCGCCATTCCGGTGGCGTTGATTGGTACGTTCTTCGGACTTTATTTGATTGGTTTCTCAATCAACTTGTTGACACTCTCGGCATTGGTGCTCGCCATTGCGATTGTGGTCGACGATGCGATTGTGGTGGTCGAGGCGGTCCATGCCAAACTCGACGAGGGCTACACCTCGGCACGTATGGCTGCAATCGACGCTATGCGTGAGATAGGCGGCGCGATTGTCTCAATCACCCTTGTCATGATGCTTGTGTTTATTCCAGTGTCGTTCATGTCAGGAACGTCGGGCGTGTTCTATCGCCAGTTTGGTTTGACAATGGCAATCGCCATCGGACTGTCGGCATTGAACGCATTGACCCTGTCGCCGGCTTTGTGTGCGGTGTTCCTGAAACCTCACAAGGCAGATGGCGGCTCCAAGAAAGTGTCGTTTGTAAAGGCATTCCACGAAGGATTCAACCGCAATTATGAGAAACTGCTCGTCCGCTACAAAAAATGGACAGGATTCTTCATCAATCATAAAATCACGGCATTCGGCGTTGTGGCAGCCAGCATCGTGGCGCTTGCCGCAATGATGATGACCACGTCGACCGCTTTGGTTCCTAATGAGGACACCGGCGTGTTGTTCTGTATGGTCAACATGCCGCCTGCAACGTCGCTTGATAAAACAGAGGCCACACTTGCCAAGGTGGACAAGATTCTTGCCGCCAATCCGGCAGTCGAGTCGCGTACGGAGATTCTTGGTTACAGCTTTATCGCCGGTCAGGGCAACACGTACGGTACGTTTATCGTAAAGCTCAAGGATTGGAGCGAACGTGAGAAAGGACAGGATGCAACAAGCGTGCTCGGACAGCTTTACGGCGCAGTGGGTCAGCAGATAAAAGACGCCACAGTGATGATGTTCCAACCACCGATGATTTCCGGTTATTCGGTAACCAGCGGTTTCGAGCTTCAGCTGCAAGACAAGACCGGAGGCGACATCAACAAGTTTTTCCAGATTTATCAGCAATTCATCGGCGCGCTCAACCAGCGTCCGGAAATCCAGCAGGCTTACTCAACGTTTAATCCGACATTCCCGCAGTATATGGTCAATGTCGATGTTGCCAAGACCAAGCAGGCGGGAATCAGCCCGAGCGTTGTGTTGTCGACGCTGCAAGGCTACTACGGCGGTATGTATGTGTCGAACTTCAACCGCTTCGGTAAACTTTACCGTGTGATGATGCAGGCCGATCCAAGCGCACGTATCTCACCGGAAACGCTGAATCAGGTGAAAGTGCGTGTAGGCAACGAAATGTCGCCTATCACCAACTTCATCACGCTTGAGCGCGTCTACGGACCAGATATCATCTCGCGCTTCAACCTGTTTACCTCGATTTCTGTCAGCGGTACGCCAAATCCAGGTTACAGTAACGGTGACGCCATCAAGGCCATCCAGGAAGTAGCGGCACAGACATTGCCTATGGGCTACGGCTATGAGTTCTCAGGAATGACGCGTGAGGAGCAGAATTCATCAGCGGCGTCGACTGCAATCGTGTTCGGACTTTGTCTGCTCTTTGTCTACCTGCTTCTGTCGGCACAATATGAAAGCTACATCCTGCCGCTGTCGGTTATCTTGTCTATTCCGTTGGGCTTGATGGGATCATTCCTCTTTGCGAAGATTTTTGGTGTTAACAACAACATCTATCTGCAAATCGGTTTGATCATGCTTATCGGTCTGTTGGCAAAGAACGCCATCCTTATTGTAGAGTTCGCTCTTGACCGCCGCAAGACGGGAATGAGCATCGTGGGCGCCGCTATCGCCGGTGCGGCAGCGCGTCTGCGTCCTATCTTGATGACAGGCTTCGCAATGATTATCGGTCTGTTGCCGCTGATGCTTGCCAACGGTGTAGGCGCCAACGGTAACCGTTCGCTTGGAACCGGTGCTGTCGGCGGTATGTTGATTGGTATGATTCTTCAGGTGCTTATCGTTCCGGCATTGTTCGTTGCGTTCCAAAAGATTCAGGAGAAGATACAGCCGCTGAAGTGGAAGGACACAGACAACGCTGAAATCGACGATCAGATTGAGCAATATTCACGCAATTAATAAAGAGTGAAATCAATGAATAAAAGCAAATTATTAAGTGCAGCACTCGTAGTGGCAATCGCCACTACGACGGCAAGCTGCCATATCTATAAGAAATTCGAGATGCCAGAGGAAGGCATCGCCGGCGAGGTCGCCGCAGCCCAGAAAGAGGCTGTCGACTCAACGGCTCTCGGCAATGTGAAATGGGAACAGGTGTTTACCGACCCGCAGTTGCAGGCACTCATTCAGATAGCTCTCGACAGCAATGTCGATCTTGAGAACGCTCGTCTGAATGTGGATATCGCCAAAGCTCAGCTGCAGGGCGCTAAGCTCAGCTATCTGCCGAGCGTGGCTTTGACGCCCAATGGCGGAACGGCTTCCTATGGAGGCTCAAAAATAACGAAAGACTCGTGGTCGTACACCATCCCGGCTACCGCAAGCTGGGAAATCGACGTGTTCGGAAAGTTGCTCAACAACAAGCGCAACGCCGAGGCGGCGGTGCTTCAGACAGAGGCATATCGTCAGGCAGTGCGCTCGCAGATAATCAGTGGAGTGGCAAACTGCTACTACACCATCGCAATGCTCCAGCGCCAGTTACAGATTCTCAACGAGACATCGGCAATCTGGCAGGAAAGCATCAAGACGATGCAGGATTTGAAAGAGGCAGGACGCTACAACGAAGTGGCAGTGGTGCAGAGCAAGGCCAACTATGCAAGCCTGCTCGCAACCATACCGCAAGTAGAGGAGTCGCTTCATCAGGTCAACAGCAGCCTGTCGCTGCTCTTGAACCGTCCGCAGCAGACATGGGTTGTCGACTCATCCTATGAGCCGAGTTTCCCGGAATATATGGAGAAAGGCGTGCCGATGTCGTATCTTGCGGCCCGTCCTGACGTGCAGGCAGCAGAGCAGTCGCTCGCAATGGCATATTACGCCACCAACACAGCGCGTGCGGCATTCTATCCAAGCCTTGTAATCTCGGCAGGCGGCGGTTTCACCAACCTGCTCGGAAGTGTTATCGTCAACCCTGGCAAATGGTTCTATCAGCTTGCCGGACAACTCACAGCTCCTCTCTTCAGCCGCGGACGCAACATCGCCACGCTGAAGGCAGCAAAACTGAAACAGCAGCAGACGCTCAACACGTTTGAGCACACAGTGCTTGCCGCCGGAGCTGAAGTGGGCGACGCTTTGGTGAGCTACAACAAAAACAAGCAGCGCAGCGCTCTGCTCGTCGACCAGGTTGACAACCTGTCGAAAGCCGTTGAATACAACAACGACCTTATGAAGTACAGCACAGCCACCTATCTGGAAGTGCTTACGGCACAACAGTCGCTTCTCAACGCACAAATGTCGCAGCTGCAATGTGAACTTCAAGTGCGTCAGGCAGCCATCAGCCTCTATCAGGCTCTCGGCGGCGGACGTTGATATAATATTAATTACCTTAATCAGAAACACAATGATTAGTCCATTAGCATTTGTTGACCCGACAGCGAAAATCGGCGACAACGTAACAATTTATCCTTTCGCTTATGTCGATAAGGATGTGGAGATAGGCGACGGATGCATCGTGATGCCTAATGCCAGCATTATGCAAGGCGCGCGCCTCGGCAAGAATGTGAAGGTGTATAATAACGCAATCGTAAGCGCGTCGCCTCAAGACTTCCGCTGGAAAGGCGAAATGTCGTACGTCATCATCGGCGACAACACCGTGATACGCGAGATGGCGATAATCAACCGCAGCATCCACGAGGGCGGCGCCACCAAGGTGGGCGCAAACTCGTTTGTGCTTGCGGATTCGCACATCGGCCACGACAGCGAGGTCAGCGACCATTGCGTGGTTGGCAACAACGTGCAGATTGCCGGAGATGTGTTTATCGACTCTTGCTCGATTCTTTCCACCGGCGTGAAAGTGTTTGAAAACAGCCACATTGGTAAATGGGTGTTTGTCAAAGGTGGATGCCGCGTTTCGGGCAATGTGCCTCCTTTCATCATCCTTGCCCACAATCCGGCTGTCTATTATGGCGTGAACGCAACGATTATGCGGCATAAGGACAACTTCAATGAAGAAGAAATCGACGATATCGCAAAAGCATACCGCCACATCTATCAGTGCAACGTGTCGCTCTTCAACGCCGTAAAACGCATTGAGGCCGACATCCCTGAAAGTAAGTCGCGTGATGCCATCCTTGATTTCATCAAGAAGAACGACAACAAGATTGTAGCATTGCCTAAACTGGACATGTATTAACGGTCGCAGTTGCAGACCATAAAAAGCGAGGCCGGGCAGAAATTGCCTGGTCTCGCTTCTTTTCGCGTTTAAGGCTCTTCTGAGTCAAAAAAAATATGTTGCTGTCTGATAGAATGTTGGCATTCTTAGCTCAATTTTTTTTGAAAAAAATATCCCGAAAATTTTGTGGGATAGAAAAAAGGCATTACCTTTGCAACCGAAATCAACAAAACGTTGACTCCGTAGCTCAGTTGGTAGAGCAAATGACTCTTAATCATTGGGTCGAGAGTTCGAGCCTCTCCGGGGTCACAAAGCAGTCGCTGAAAAGTGGCTGCTTTTTTTATTTCTGCCGACCACAGGCTGTGGCGTACCTCCAGCACGCATCCGCGCGTACCGGGTTATGGAAGAGTGTTGTCGCTCCGCGACGATGGACATACCGATGTGGAACGGTTTTGTCAATGTCAATCAAATGGCGAGGGCAACCGCCGAAGGGCGGTTGTATAAATCAAGGAAAATATTTTTGCAAGAAATTTTGCATCGGCGATTTCGGGAAAGTTGAGTCTGCGGAATCGCAACCATCCTGGAGAAGCCGTCGTACCCTCCGCGCAGCATCTCTCTACAACCGCTCTTCGGCGGTAGTTGCGCATGCCACCAGTGTCACGGGGTAGGCAAGCCAACCTCGTGCTAACATGTGAAACCGCTCTTCGGCGGTTTTTCCTCCGTGCAGCATCTCTCTACAACAGTTCTTCGGGTGTTTTAGAGGATAATCGGAGATATTATTTTTATTGTGTTTGATTTGCGTTAACTTTGCCGTCGTTAAAGGATTCGGATATGGATATAACGCAAGGCCTTGTCGGATGCTGTCTTACCGTTGTGAATGCAGTTGCATTCATCGTGTATGGCATAGACAAATATAGGGCACGAAACGGCAAATGGCGCATACCGGAGGCAACGTTGCTGATGCTGGCGGTTGTGGGCGGAAGCGTCGGAGCGTGGCTCGGCATGAAGGCGTGGCATCACAAGACAAGGCACAGGAAGTTTCGGTATGGTGTCCCGGCGATTCTGCTGTTGCAGATTGTGGTGGCGACTCTTTTATATGTGAATCATTGTGTGGGAAAATGTTATTAAAACTACTGATAATATGAAACTGAACAAAATACACCATGTGGCAGTGATTTGCTCCGACTATGAACGGTCGAAGCGTTTCTATGCAGACGTGCTCGGGTTGAAGATTGTGAGCGAGCACTATCGTAAGGAGCGCGACTCCTGGAAGGCAGACTGCTGGCTCGGCGGAACGTATGTTGTGGAGCTGTTCTCTTTTCCGAATCCTCCAGCGCGTCCTTCCCGTCCGGAAGCCGCCGGTCTGCGCCATCTTGCCTTCGAGGTCGACGACGTTGCCGCAGCTGTAGGCGAGGTTGAGGGAAAAGGCGTAGCCTGCGAGCCGATACGCACGGATGAATATACCGGCAAACGGTTTGTGTTTTTCAGCGATCCTGACGGGTTGCCTATTGAATTGTATGAGAAGTGATGCGGAATTGCAGTCAAAATGCAGCAATAAGCAGGTGATGTGGCGAAGATGAGAGGCAGGCAACCGGTACGTGTACAATATTACGACTCGCCGTGCGGAGAGATGGTCTTGGCGTCGGTGGGAGAGGCTTTGTGTCTGTGCGACTGGAACGGGATGCCATGCGCCTGCCGCAACAAGCGCCGGCTTGCGCGCCGGCTGAATGCGGAATTTCTGGTTGAGACATCCGCCGTGCTCGAGCAAGCGAAGAAACAACTTGAAGACTACTTCGCATGCCGCCGCAAGGCTTTCGACATCCCGCTGCGTCTTGTGGGAACGGATTTCCAACAGCAAGTGTGGGAAGCATTGCTCGGCATACCATACGGAGAGACTGTGAGCTACAAAGATATTGCCCTGAGCGTTGGCAATCCTGAAGGCGTCAGAGCCGTGGCGCAAGCCGTAGGGGCAAACGGCATAGCAATTTTTATTCCATGCCATCGCGTCGTTGGCATCAACCATTCCCTGACCGGCTTTGCCGGAGGATTGGAGGCAAAAAGAATGTTGCTTGAAATAGAAAACAAAAACAAAACGAAGATATTATGACCATACATCAGATTGCGTTCAGTCCTACTGGAGGCACACGCCGCGTCAGCGAACTGCTGTGCAGCGGCATTGAGGCAAAAAGCATACTTACAGAACTTTGTGTAAAAGAAGAAGAGCTGTGCTTGCCAAATATAGCAGCCGGCGACTTGGTGGTTGTCTCGATGCCGGTATATGCCGGGCGCGTGCCGGCATTGGCTGTGGAAAGGCTGAATGCCGTTGAGTCAAACGGTGCCACCTGTGTGATTGTCGCCGTTTACGGCAACAGAGCCTACGAGGATGCTTTGGTTGAAATGCAGGATGTGGCGACAGCGCAAGGATTCAACGTCGTAGCAGCCGTTGCCGCCAACGCAGAGCACAGCATTTGCCGTATGTACGGCGCCGGCAGGCCTGACGCAGCCGATGCCGGAGAGCTGGCATCCTTTGGCAGAGCCATTCTTGAAAGGGTGCAAGGCGGCAAACCGTTCGGCCGTCTCGCATTGCCAGGCAACCGCCCGTACAAGCAAGGCTGCAGCGGACCTTTTCCTGTGGCAAACCAAGACTGTACGGAATGCGGTGTCTGCGCGAGCCAATGCCCGACAGGTGCAATATCTGCCGACAATCCAAAAGACAACAACAACCAGCTCTGCATCGGCTGTATGCGGTGCGTGTCGGTCTGCCCGTCGCAAGCGAGGGGCATCGGCGAGTCTCTGAAAGTGCTGGCAGCCCGCCTTGAGCCGCTCTGCCGTGATAGGAAAAAGAACGAGTTGTTTTTGTGTTAAGCTTTTCCCGGCTTCACGCGGTTTCTTTCGAGCTCCTGAAGGCTTTCCATCTTCTTTGACTCAAGAAACTCGTAGATGCCGCACAAGTGCTCGCGTACGCGGCCGTGGCCGAATTCGTATACCTTGCTGACAAGTCCGTCGAGGAAGTCGCGGTCGTGACTCACCACGATGAGCGTGCCATCGAAGTCCAGCAGGGCTTGCTTGAGCACGTCCTTTGTCTTGAGGTCAAGGTGGTTGGTCGGCTCGTCAAGGATAAGCAGGTTGACGGGCTCCAACAGGAGTTTGAGTATGGCAAGGCGAGTGCGTTCGCCACCGGACAGCACCTTCACTTTCTTTGTCGACTCCTCTCCTCCGAACATAAATGCGCCGAGAAGGTCGCGAATCTTGTTGCGCACATCGCCTTTAGCCACGTCATCGATGGTCTGGAACACCGTTAGCTCGCCGTCGAGCAGCGAAGCTTGATTTTGTGCGAAGTAGCCAATCTGCACGTTGTGTCCGAGTTCGAGTTTGCCTTCGTTTTGCAGTTGCCCCATAATGCATTTCACGAGAGTCGACTTTCCTTCGCCGTTTCGCCCCACGAAGGCAATCTTGTCGCCGCGTTCGACGGTAAGATTGACACCGCTGAAAACATTCTTGCCGTCGAACGACATTGCCACATCGCTCATTTGCACAGGGTAGGCACCGCTGCGCGGACTCGGAGGAAACTTCAGCCGGAGTCGGCTTGTGTCTTCCTCGTCCACCTCTATGAGTTGGAGTTTCTCAAGCATTTTTACGCGGCTCTGCACCTGCAGAGTCTTGGAATACGTGCCTTTGAAACGCTCGATGAATTCCTTTGTGTCGGCAATCATCTTCTGCTGCTCCTCATATTGTTTCATCTGCTGTTCGCGACGCTCCTTGCGCAACTCCATATATTGGCTGTAAGTTGCCTTGTAGTCGTATATCCGTCCCATTGTCACCTCGATGGTGCGAGTGGTTATGTCGTCGACAAACTTGCGGTCGTGGCTTATCACCACCACGGCTTTTGAACTGTTGCAGATAAAGTCCTCAAGCCATCCGATCGACTCGATGTCGAGGTGGTTTGTAGGCTCGTCAAGAAGCAGCACGTCGGGCGACTTGAGCAGCAGTTTCGCAAGCTCGATGCGCATGCGCCATCCGCCCGAAAACTCGCTGGTTGGGCGGTTGAAGTCCTCGCGCTCGAAGCCCAGCCCGAGAAGCGTTTTCTCAACATCCTCCTCGAAATGAGTCATGTCGATTGCGTAGAACTTCTCAGAAAGCGTTGACACATTCTCGATGAGCTGCATGTATTCATCGCTGTCATAGTCGGTGCGTGTCAAGAGCTCGTTGTTGATGCGGTCTATCTCCGCTTGGATTTGGTGCAGATGAGCGAAAGCCTGGCATGTCTCCTCAAACACGGTGCGGCCGTCCTCGGTCATCAAATGTTGGGGAAGATAGGCGATTACGCAATCTTTAGGCGCGGAGACAGAGCCGCGTGTGGCTGTCCGCACGCCGGCGATAATCTTCAGCAAAGTGCTCTTTCCTGCGCCGTTCTTGCCCATAAGGGCTATACGGTCTTTCTCGTTTATCTGAAAGGAAATATCCTTGAATAGGGTGGTGCCGCCAAATTCGACGGTCAGTCCATCAACTGTAATCATAAATGTTTCTTGTGGTTGTTGAAAAAACGCTGCTAAAGCATATGCATGCCGCTTTCTTTCTGCAAAGGTAGTGTTTTTCTTGGGAATTCGGCGGTTTGCCGGGTGAATCAGGTGTAAAGAGCCACCTCCAACACCTTGACAGGCAAACGTTGTCGGGGGTGCTTTTTCACTATTTTGTCCCGAATTTGTCCCGGATATTGTTGAAAAATAAGGCTTAAACGATTGAATGCCAATCATTTAAGCCTTTGATAGTCGGGGTGAGAAGACTCGAACTTCCGACCTCCACGTCCCGAACGTGGCGCGCTAACCAACTGTGCTACACCCCGAGTCCGAAAATCGAATGCAAAGGTACTCACTTTTCTGAATATTGCAATGTTTTTGCGGATATTTTTTTATTGCAGGGCAAAATTTTTATTTAAAGACGCGTTTGCGTCGGTGCTTGTCAATGCGCTTCAAGCCAGTTTGCGCCCGAGCCGCAGTCGGCAACGAGAGGTACAGTTCCGCTGAAGGCAGCCTCCATCTCTTCTTTTACAATGCGTGCCACAGAATCCTCTTCGCCAGGAACGACGTCGAAGTTCAACTCATCGTGCACCTGCAGCAGCATCTTCGACCGTATTCCCTCGCGGTCAAACCGACGGTAAATGCGGTTCATCGCGATTTTGATGATGTCGGCAGCAGTTCCCTGTATTGGAGCGTTGATTGCGTTTCGCTCGGCATATCCGCGCACCACGGCGTTTCGCGATGTTATGTCGGGAAGCATGCGGCGCCGTCCGAACAGGGTTGTCACGAAGCCTTTCTCCTTCGCCATCTCGATGCTCTGGTCCATAAACCGACGCACGCCTGGGAATGTCTTGAAGTAGCCTTCAATCAGTTGCTTGGCCTCGCTGCGAGGTATTTGCAGTCGCTCCGACAGTCCGAATGCCGAAATGCCGTAAATCATACCGAAGTTTGCGGTTTTTGCTTTCCGTCGCTGGTCGTCGGTCACGTCTTCGGTGCGTTCGTGGAAAATTTTGGCGGCAGTGGCACGGTGGATGTCCTCGCCGGCAAGGAAAGCCTCCACGAGCGCCTCGTCCTTGCTGATGTTTGCCACGATGCGCAGCTCAATCTGCGAATAGTCGGCAGAGAAGAACGAGTGCCCGTCGTCGGGGATGAACGCTTTGCGGATTTCCCGTCCGTCGTCGTTTCTGATAGGGATGTTCTGCAGGTTTGGGTTTGTCGACGACAGGCGTCCAGTGGCCGTGACAGTCTGATTGTAGGTGGTGTGGATTTTTCCCGTGTGAGGGTTTATAAGTTCGGGGAGAGCATTGACGTAGGTTGACAGAAGCTTCTTTATCTTTCGGAACTCCAGGATCTTGCCCACGATGGGGTGTTTTCCCGACAGCTTCTCAAGCACCTCCTCCGTGGTGGAGTATTGCCCGGTTTTAGTTTTTTTCGCTTTCTCGTCGATTTTCAGTTTGTCGAACAGCACTTCGCCCACCTGTGCCGGCGAGCCCACGTTGAACTGTATTCCCGCAAGGTCGATGCATGCCCGCTCGATGTCGGCAAGACGCTGAGTCAGGGCTTTGGAGTAGGCGGCAAGGGCGTCTGTGTCGATGCGCACGCCAGTGTGCTCCATGTCGGCGAGCACCTCGACGAGCGGTAGCTCGATGTCGTGGAGCAGATGCGCCATTTTCTCCTCCTCGAGTTTCTTGTCAAACACAGGCTTCAGCTCGAGGCATGCTGCGGCACGTGCGCAAGCCACCTTGGCTATATCCTCGATTTCAAGCGAGAGCGCCGGGTTGAACTTGTTGGCCTTTGCCGTGGCGGGCAGCTGATAGTCGGGCAGAATTTTTTTCAGATATATCTCCGCCAACCGGTTTATTGAATGGCTCATCTCCGGCTGCAGCAGATAGTGCGCGATGGCGACATCATAGTAGGGCGCCGCTAATTTCTCAGCAATGTTGAGCGCCACCACCATATCGAATTTCAGGTTTATGCCCACTTTCTCCACAGTTTCCGATTTAAGGATGCGCAAAATGTCGAAAGCCGACTCCTCGGTGGCTTCAAGATAGAAAGCCTCGTCGGGGCTCAGTGCCACAGCGATGCCGGCAGGAACAGCCTCCATGGCGTTTGGCGCGGTGCAGACCATGTGGATTCCTATTGTTTTCTGCGACAACGCCTTGTCGACAAGCTTGCCGATGTTGGCATCGGTTGCGATGATCGTTTTGCAGGTATGCTCGGTTGGCGCAGGCTCCGCCTCTGCGGCTGCCGCGTCAGTCATGTCGTCGCCGAAGAGCGAAAGTTCGCCGAAAGCGGGCTGGGGCTTCGGCGCAGGCTTTGCCTCCGCCTTGTCGCCGAGCACGCGCGACAGCAACGATCGGAACTCCAGTTTGCCGAAGATGTCGCGGATGGCGGCTTCGTCGACAGGGTGGCGGCTGTAAGCCTCCTCGTCGAATTCAATCGGCACCTCGGTGCATATCGTGGCGAGTTTTTTTGAGAACAGAATGTTGTCCACGTTTGACTCCACTTTGGTTTTCAGCGCGCCTTTCAGCTTGTCGGTGTTGGCGATAAGATTCTCCACGCTGTCGAACTCCAGAATCAGTTTCGATGCCGTTTTCTCGCCGACGCCCGGGCATCCGACAATGTTGTCCACCTTGTCGCCCATGAGCGCCAGAATGTCGATCACCTGTATCGGACGGTTGATGCCGAACACGTCGCACACCTCCTTCTCGCCGCGCACCTCCGCCGGCTGTCCCTTGTAGCCCGGACGGTAGATTTTCACAGACGGGTCGACAAGTTGACTGAGATCCTTGTCGGGCGACATGATAAACGTTGAGAATCCGCGGCTGCGGCTCATCGTGGCAAGCGTGCCAATCACGTCGTCGGCCTCGTATCCCTCTTTTTCCACCACAGGGATTCCGTAAGCCCGTATAATGTCTTTGATGTATGGAACAGCCACCTTGATATCCTCCGGCGTAGCCTCGCGACCAGCCTTATAGTCGGCAAACATCTCGTGGCGGAACGTTTTTCCCGCAGGGTCGAAACACACGGCGATATGCGTCGGGTTCTCCTTGCGCAGCACCTCCTCGAGCGTGTTTACAAAGCCGAAGATGGCGGAAGTGTTCATTCCCCCCGACGTGAATCGAGGAGAGTATTTCATTGCGTGGTATGCCCGGAAAATCAAGGCATAGGCATCGAGCAAAAATAATTTTTTCTGTTCCATATATTGTAGGTGAATAGTACTAATTAATATAAAAAAATCAATGATTCGGCATTAATTCACCGTGAAATTACAATTTTCGCAGAATAAATGATTACTTTTGTGTCTTAAAAATCGTTTTATGACGAATTTTGATGAAATAAGAGACCTGATATCATCCGATTTGGAGCGGCTGCAGAAGATAATAAAGCAGTCGCTCTCAAGCAATAGTCCGCTGCTCAATAAGATTGTAGACAAGTATTTGGAAACAAAAGGCAAGCAGATACGCCCGATAATCGTTGTGCTCAGCGCCAAGTTTTTCGGCGCCGAGGTGTCGGACGGTGTGCTCTGCGGCGCGGCGTCGGTGGAATTGCTCCACAATGCCTCTCTGATACACGATGACGTTATCGACGAGACCAAGCAGCGTCGCGGCCACGACACCATCAACAACACGTGGGACAACCATATCGCCGTGCTTGTCGGCGATTTCTTTGTCAGCAACGCCCTTGCCTGTGCCATCCGCACCAACGATTTCCGTGTGATAAGCACCATCTCCGAGCTCGGCAAGGAACTGTCGACCGGCGAGATTGACCAAATCGATGTTGCCAAGCATCATTCCATCGACGAGCAGACTTATTTCAGCATCATAAACAAGAAGACGGCATCGCTGTTCCAGAGTTGTGTGAAGGTGGGCGGATACTCTGTAGGTGCCTCCGACATCGACATCGCCAACCTGTCGAAGTTTGTGGAGCTGCTGGGACTGTCGTTCCAGATCAAGGACGACATCTTCGACTATTTCAAGGATGATGCTATAGGCAAGCCCACGGGCAACGATTTGCGCGAGGGAAAGGTGACGCTGCCGCTGATTTACGCATTGTCGCACACCGAGTCGCCGCGCCACGAAGAGATGCGCCGTCTTGCCGACTCCGACTCGCTTACCACCGAACAGATAGAGACGCTGATAGATTTTGCCAAGGCAGAGGGCGGAATCGAATATGCCTATGCCACGATGGAGCGTCTGCGCGCCGAGGCACGCAGCATCCTTGAGCCATATCCTGACAACGAAGCCAAGCGGGCATTCCTGTCGCTGTTCGACTACATAATCAAACGCCACCACTGATGTTGTTGCCGTATCTTGAACCGGGACGCCTCGAGGCAGGATGCGACGAGGCTGGGCGTGGATGTCTTGCCGGACCGGTGTTTGCCGCGGCGGTGATTCTGCCCGACGGCTACACCAACGACCTTCTCAACGACTCAAAGAAGCTTTCCGAGCATGCCCGCGACGCACTGCGTCCCGTGATAGAGCGCGACGCCCTGGCTTGGGCTGTGGGCATCGTTGACAACGATGAGATTGACCACATCAACATCCTTCAGGCTTCGTTTCTCGCCATGCACCGCGCCGTGGACGGCTTGTCGGTGCGCCCCGACTTTCTGCTTGTCGACGGCAACCGTTTCCGTCCCTACGACGGCATCAGCCACCAATGCATTGTGAAAGGCGACGGCAAGATGATGAGCATCGCCGCCGCGTCGATTCTTGCAAAGACCCACCGCGATGAGTTTATGAAACGCATCCACGAGGAATTTCCGCAATACGGCTGGAACGTGAACAAAGGTTATCCCACAAAAGCCCATCGCAAAGCCATTGCGCGTTTCGGCGCCACCCCCTACCACCGCCACACCTTCCGCCTGCTCGCCGAGCCTTCGCTGTTCCCAGAGTTGTAGACCACCTCGCTCGGTTGCTACAGACGCAACCGTAAAGCCAAAAAGTTGCAAATAGGGCATAAAAATGCACAAAAATGTGATTTACATGGCAAATAAGTCGTAAATTTATGGCGGAAAAACAAAAACTCAATTACCTATGATGAAAAAAATCTTTCTTGTTGCCGGACTTCTTTTGGCCGGCGCAATGACAACCAACGCAAAAACTGCTGTCGACCGCATGGACCCGCCGATGTGGTGGACAGGGATGGAAAACCAGCAGCTGCAGATAATGGTTACGGGCGAGGACATACGCGACGCTGTGCCGTCGGTCAACTGCCCTGGCGTGAAACTTGACTCCGTGGCGCGTCTCGACAGCCCGAATTATCAGTTTCTGTATCTCACCATCGGCAGCGATGCCAAACCTGGCACTGTCGACATCACGTTTGCCAGTGGCAAGCGCAAAATCAAGAAGCAATATGAACTGCTTGCCCGTCAGGGCGACGGAGCAAGTCGCGAGGGTTTTGACTCTTCCGACGTGCTTTACCTGATGATGCCCGACCGCTTTGCCGACGGCGGCGACGTGAAGCATCAGTCTACCAATTTCGACTACCGCATAGACCGGACGAACCCGGGCGCGCGCCACGGCGGCACGCTGAAGGGCATCTCCGACCATCTCGACTATCTTGAGGAGCTGGGCGTCACGGCAGTGTGGCTCACTCCTGTGCTTGAGAACGATATGCCCGGTGGCTGCTATCACGGTTATGCCACCACCGACTATTACCGTGTGGATCCACGCTTCGGAAGCAACGATGACTACCGCCGCTTGATTTCAGAATGCCACAGCCGCGGTATCAAGGTGGTTATGGACATGATTTTCAACCATTGCGGACTCTACCATCCGTGGCTCTACGACCTTCCCAGCCACGACTGGCTCAATGCCCAGCCGACAGCCGACGGCATCAGAAGCGTGCAGCAGGCAAATTTGACAGGCAAGAGAAATGCCGCCGTCGACTCGTTGCTGCTCACCAACTTCCGGCTTAACACGGTGCATGATCCGTATGTGAGCCAATACGACTTCAAGCACACCGTCGACGGATGGTTTGTGTCGGGTATGCCCGACCTCAATCAGCGCAACCCCCACTTGATGACATATCTTATCCAAAACTCCATCTGGTGGATTGAGTATGCCGGAATCAACGGCATCCGCATGGACACCTATCCGTATGCCGACATGGAGGCTATGGCGCGTTGGAACCGCGCCGTGGCACGCGAGTATCCGCGGTTCAACATCGTTGGCGAAAGCTGGCTTGAAAACGAGGCGAGCATTGCGTATATGCAACGCGGCAACAAGTTGAACCCAGTCAATACAGAATTGCCAACGGTGATGGATTTCCCGTTGTGCTTGATGGCGCAGCAAGCGTTTGGAGAACAGACAAAATCAGGAAGCGACGGACTCAACCGCCTGTTTAACCACCTTGCGCTCGACATGCTTTATGCCGACTGCAGCAGGTTGCTGACGTTCTACGACAACCACGATACAGACCGTTTTCTCTTAGAGGAGCCGTCTGACCTTGCCCGCTGGAAACAGGCGCAGGCATTCCTTCTGACCACCCGCGGCATTCCGCAGATATACTATGGCACAGAAGTGCTGATGCACGGCAGCAAGGCTGTGACCGACGGCTATGTGCGCCTCGACATGCCAGGCGGATTCCCAGGCGACAGCGTGTCGGTGTTTACCGCCGACGGACGCACGCCGCTCCAGCGCGACGCGTTCAACTTCATGAGCCGTCTGCTCCATTGGCGCCAAGGCAACAAAGCCGTGTCGGCAGGCACATTGCGTCATTTCATGCCGTCCAACCAGCTCTACGTCTATGAGCGCACCAATGGTGACCGCCGCTTCATCGTGCTGATGAACGGCACCGATGAGCCTCTCACCGATGTTGACATGAGTCGATATGCCGAAATCATGTGTCCCGGCGACACTTTCCGCGACGTGATTACCGGCGATGCCGTGACCGTCGCGCCGCACATGTCGTTCCCCGCACGCGCCACTTTGGTGCTCGAATAGCCATCGCGCCGCATAGGAATACAGCAAGAAGACGCCGACTCCGTATGGAGCCGGCGTCTTTCTGTTGGTGCGCAGGCATTATGGAAAAGGAATGATGCGTGGTTAAACATTGTTAATTCGGTAAAAGATGTTTACACACACCGCCAATTCATGGGATTTATGTTTAACTTTGAATGTTAAAATAATGGGAAAAGAAAATAAAAATGAAGCGGATTAAGCATATCATTCTGATAATCTTACTGCTGTCTGTCGGATTCGCCGACAGACAACCGGTGAAAGCCGTGACGGCGTCAGACAGCGTTGTCGACACCACCGTCGACTCGCTTTCTGTGAAAATGGATTCAGCCATCAGGCAGTTTGTGTCGAGCCGTGCCATGACAGGAGCCACAGTGGGCGTCTGCGTGATGGATTTGCGCACAGGCACACCAGTTGCGTCCTACAATCTTGAGCGGCAAATGATACCGGCGTCGGTGATGAAAATTGTCACATCGTCGGCAGCGTTGAAGCAACTCACCCAGAACTTCCATTTCCGTACGCGTCTGAAATATACAGGCACTATCGACAAAAACGGAACGCTCAACGGCGACATTGTCATCGAGGGCGGCATTGACCCGACGCTTGACTCCAAGTATTTCCCCGACCGCGAAACCTTTGTCTCCGCCGCTGTTGAAAACATCAAACTGTGGGGCATAAAAGCTATCAAAGGCAACATCCGCCCGGAGGAAAAGATACAGCCGCACAACGCCGTGCCCAAAGATTGGCTCGACGCCGACGTGACGGAAGACTATGGCGCGGGAGTGCATTCGATAAACTACAACGACAATCTGTTCTCGCTGATTATCGACACATCGAGCGGCCGCGCCCTTGTGGTCGACACCGTGCCTCATCTGCGTTCGATACAGATAGACAACCGGATGACGGTGGTGAATCGCGGCAGATTCAGCCCTGTCGTGCAACGCAAGAAAAACAACAGCCGAATCACGCTTAGCGGAGCTATGCGCCGCATGCAGGAGCCGATAGAAGTGGTCACCACGATGCCGCATCCAGCCGTAGGTTTGTGTGCCGATGTGAGAGAGACACTCGAGAGCGAGGGCATCCCCGTTGAAGGAAAAAAGGTGAGTGCAAGCGACAGCGATGCCATGCAAATCCTGTCGTACGAGTCGCCGGTGCTGCCAGAGATTCTGAAATCGTTGCTTTTCCGCAGCGACAACATGTATGCCGAGTCGGTGCAGCGCAAATTGGGCGAGAGCATCTACGGCGATCCGCAGCGTGAGTATGGCGAGAAGGCAGTGACCAAGATAGTAGAACAATGGGGCATCAACATGGACAAGGTGACTCTCTATGACGGCAGCGGATTGAGCTGCACAAACAGGATGACACCTCTGTTTCTGGCAAGCGTGCTGCGCTCGGCCGCACTCGACTGGCAGACCGGCGACCTTTTCCCGACATTGCTGCCACGATGCGGCGTTGACGGAACGGTGCGCAACCTGCTAAAAGGCACGTGCCTGTCGGGAAACATCGCATTGAAGTCGGGCAGCATGACCGGCGTGAGATGCTATGCAGGCTATTACCCCGCCGAGCGTCCGCGCTACTCCGTAGTGCTGCTTACAAATAATTTCCACTGCACCTACGAACAACTGAAATCATCGATAGAACGGCTGATGGTGGGAATGTTTGAATCGTATCAGGACACTATTGACAAACGACAAAATACTCCTCAATTATGAAAACCGACATAAGAAAAATGATTGCCGAGGCTTACGAACTCGAGGGACTTCTGCTCCTCGCCGACAATCGTGGCGCCGACACTCCGGAATATGTGTTTACGGCAATAGGAGAGAAGCTCGACAGGTTGCAGATGCTGCTTGGAGAAAGAGAAGGCGATGAGGGCGAAGAAATGCAGGAAGACGCCTGTATGGTGGAGAATGACGTGGCCGATGCCGGAAGCGAAGAGCCGGAACCAGAGCCGGAGGAAGACGTGGCGGAAGTGACGGCAGAGCAAGTTGCCGACGGCGAATACGACAATGAGCAGGAGCCTATGGTCGAGCTCGTGCTTGACGATGAACCTACCGCAGAACCCGACGCGGAGACACCGAACGTTGCGGATGAAACTGAAGACGTCGAGGCAGAGGATAATATAGAAGAAGAGACAGAAGCGAATGAAAAGGCATCCGACGACAGCGAGCCTCTGCGTCTTGACGAAAAACTGCAGCGCAGCCGTTCGAAAGACCTTAAATCAGCGTTCTCGCTCAACGACACATTCCGTTTCCGCCGCGAACTTTTCGGCAACAGTGCCGCAGAGATGACCGACGCCCTCCATATGGTGGAGGCAATGCATTCGTTTGACGAGGCGGAAGATTATTTCTATGGCGATCTTGGATGGGACCGCGAATCGGACGACGTGAAAGAATTTATGGCGATAATAAAAAATCATTTTCTATAGCGATGGCACAGAAACCCACAGCGGAAGCCGGCATACTCTATGTGGTGCCGACGCCGGTAGGCAACCTTGACGATATGACCGTCAGAGCGGTGAACGTGCTCAAGGAAGTTGACGTTATTCTTGCCGAGGACACACGCACCAGTGGAGTGCTGATGAAGCATTTCGGCATCGAGACGCGTATGCAGAGCCATCATAAATTCAACGAGCATGAGACGGCGGCAGGCATAGCCCAGCGTTTGAAAGGCGGAGAGCGCATAGCCCTTGTGTCGGATGCCGGCACTCCGGCCATCTCCGACCCCGGTTTTATGCTTGTGCGCGAATGCCGTCGCGTGGGCGTCAAAGTGGAGTGCCTTCCCGGCGCCACAGCCTTTGTTCCCGCGCTTGTCGACAGCGGCCTGCCATGCGACAAATTCTGCTTTGAGGGATTTTTGCCACAAAAAAAAGGCCGTTCCACACGCCTTGCCGAATTGAGCGTAGAGCCTCGCACAATCGTGTTCTACGAATCGCCGCTCCGCTTGGTTAAAACCCTGACACAGTTGGCAGAAGCTTTTGGCCAGGACCGAGAGGCAAGCGTCAGCCGCGAAATCTCAAAACTGCACGAAGAGACCTGCCGCGGCACCCTTTCTGAACTTTGTGAACATTTTTCCGTGAACGAACCGCGAGGAGAGATTGTTATAGTAGTGTCGGGCAAGAAAGAAGAAAAAAGCGCCGGCAAAAGAGATAAGTACGCACATTTTAAAACCGAAAAAAAACAGAATCTACTATGAAGAAGATGATGATTCTCGCCCTTGCGCTTACAGGTGCGCTCGTGGCATGCAACGGCAACAAAGAGCAAAAAGACGCTCTTGCCGACACTACGCAACCCGACATCTCGAAAGTTGAGGGACAGCGCGACAGCTTGATGAACCTTATTGGCGACATCAGCCAGAACCTTCTCGAGGTGAACCGTATGGAAAACATCCTTGTGAGCGGCGATTTCAAGGACACTCCCGACAAGCGTCAGGAAATCATAGCCAACATCAACGCCCTCCGTCAGGAGCTTGACGCACGCAAGCAGGCGCTGGAGGAACTTGAGCGCAAGTTGAAAAGCTCAAACGGATATTCTGCAAAATTGCAGAAAACCATAGAGTCGCAGAAGCAACTCATTGATGAGCAGTCGCAAAAAATTCAGCAGCTTGAGGCAGCATTGGCAGATGCGAATGTGAAAATCTCAGATTTGAACAAGAATGTGGAAGATTTGAACACACAAGTGTCGACCGTGACAGAGGAGCGCAACGCAGAGACACAGCGTGCCGACAAGGTCACCGACGAACTCAACATCTGCTACTATGTTTGCGGAAGCAACAAGGAGCTTAAAGAACACAAGATTCTGGAAAAGAAATTCTTGGGCAAGACAAAGACCATGGAGGGCGATTTCGACCGCTCTTACTTCACAAAAGCCGACAAGCGCAAGCTCACAGAAGTGAAGACTTACGCCAAGAAGGCGGAGCTGAAGACATCACATCCAGCTGGATCATACTCGATGGAGACGGTTGGCGGAACAGTGGTGATAAAGATTAAGGATGCAAAGAAGTTCTGGGAAAAATCGAATTTCCTTGTAATCCAGACTAAGTAATACTCAACATTCCCCATTTTTATAGAAATCCAGTGGTGCCAGGCATGAGAATGTCTGGCACTACGATTTTTTTCAATCAGGTTTTTCTGTCGGCCCCGTTTATTGACGGAAAAATTTTGGATGTAGAGAAATAATTGTCGGAATATTTGCGGGTTACGAAATAAAAGAGTAATTTTGTGCGCTAATTCCGAAAAGGCTCAGAGAAGAGAAGCGCAGGTGCGCGTCCGCCTCACGGACATAATTGTTAAAGTTTCTATTTTAAATGTACGCAATTGTAGAAATTCAGGGACAGCAGTTCAAGGCAGAAGCCGGCAAGTACTTGTATGTCCACTATCTCGGCGAGAACGTAAAAGAAGGCGATTCAATCGATTTCGACAAGGTTCTCTTGATTGATGCCGACGGTGACGTTAAAGTTGGTGCTCCTACCGTAGAAGGAGCAAAAGTTGTTTGCGAGGTGAAACGTCCCCTCGTGAAAGGTGACAAGGTTCTTGTATTCAAGAAGAAACGTCGCAAAGGCTATCGCCGTTTGAACGGTCATCGCCAATGCTTCACCCAAGTAGAGATTAAAGACGTAGTTGCATAACCACTAAAAGTTTAAAGAAATGGCACATAAAAAAGGTGTAGGTAGTTCTAAGAACGGACGTGAATCGGAAAGCAAACGATTGGGCGTCAAAATCTTCGGTGGTCAATTTGCTAAAGCAGGCAACATCATCAAACGTCAACGTGGCACAGTTCACCATCCGGGTTTGAATGTTGGCATGGGTAAGGACCACACATTGTTTGCGTTGGTAGACGGTACAGTCAACTTTACAGAAGGTAAAGGCGGCCGCAAGTTTATCAATGTTCAACCATTGGACGCTGGCAACAATTAATCAGCGCCTTGGGTTGACCCAGGAACAACAAGCATAAAATGGCGGTTGCATTTGCAGCTGCCATTTTTTTATTACAACAATTTATATCAGCATATATGACTAAACAGAAACCATTATATTTGTTTCATCTGCTTGCGTTGTGCATAGTGTGCGTGTGGGGTACCACATTTGTGTCGACCAAAACGCTTATCAGCAACGGACTGACGCCCACTGAAATATTCATCTACCGATTCGCACTTGCTTATATCTGCGTTTTGTTTATGGCGCCTCGTCGGCTTTTTGCCGACACGTTTGCCGACGAGATGAGGATGATTGCCGCTGGACTGACGGGAGGCTCTGTGTATTTTATCACGGAAAACACCGCGCTCGGCATGATGCAGGCCACCAATGTGGCAATCCTTATCAGTGTCACGCCGCTGCTTGCCACGCTTGTGGGAATGGCGGTGTTCCGTTCGGAACGCACAAAGCGTCCGGAACGCGTGATTCTCGGCTCTGTAGTCGCTATGGCAGGCGTTGTCGTTATTTTGTGGAACGGCGGTGACCTCGCAGCGTTCAATCCTTGTGGCACTGCTCTTACGTTTTCAGCGGCGCTGTCGTGGGCTGTCTACAGTTTGTTTGTCAAAAAGCTGTCGCAACGTTATGACAATGTGCTCATTTCGCGCAAGGTGTTTGGCTACGGACTGCTCTCCATGGCTGTGTGGGTGCCGTTTTTCCACCCAGTGAGTTTCTGTTTCGAACAGTTGTTGGTCCCGACGGTGTTTTTCAATATCCTGTTTCTCGGACTTGTGGCGTCGATGCTTTGCTTCACTCTGTGGAATGCCGTGGTGCGCCATTTGGGAATGGTGCGCGCGTCCAACTATATAAATTTCAATGCTGTAGCAACTTTTGTTGCAGCGTTTCTGGTACTTGGTGAACACGTCTCTGCGGTGGCTCTTGTGGGTTCTGCCGCTGTTATTTTCGGAGTCTGGCTCGCGGAGGGGAAATAGTGGCCTAAAATTCCGATAAAATGGAATGGCGGAAATATAGAACACTTCCAGATCCATTCCGATAGCGTGAGTATTGGAAAAAATGCGCTACTTTGCATCAAATAAATTCAGCTATGGGAAAGGAATGACAATGGCGTCGGAGAGATTAGGCAATATTGAAGACTTGTCGTATAAAGATGACATCTCGCTTTTTTCGCAGATAGGAGAGTACAGTCAGAAGCAGCCGTTCCGTGTTATCTCTATCCGAAGATGAGATAAGTCTGTTTATGCAGTATTACGCCCTCCTTGGGTCAAAAATCACGCATTCCTCCTGCCGACATCAAGATGCTGTGATGCAGGCATCAGAGGTCATCAACCGATGCATCATCGACGATGTGCGCCGCCTGCTCCATAATTCCGACAAGAGCGTCAAGGAAATATCCAACGAACTCGGATTTCCCAATCTGTCGTTTTTCGGCAAATATGTGAAAAGAATGCTCGGAATGTCGCCGAAGGCCTACCGCAAGTCGCTCGGCGTTATTGTCGGCGAATGATTGCCGAGAGAATCCGTCCGGAGTTGATGCCCAATGTCCTGGCGGAGAAAAACCGTTGAGGCTCGCATTTGGTGCATAACCCCGACAACGAGATGTTGGCATTTGGGACGCCGGCGCTTTCCATAAGCCAGCGGTTGGCTTCGGCCAGATCTATATGGGCTTTACCGGTGACTGGGTTTCGCCATACGATGTCGTTGAGAGAGAAGGCTCGTTTGGCAAATTCAGCCACCACTTCGTCGCCCACTTCAAAGCAGCGTTGGCATATTGAAGCCCCCACCACAGCCTCTATTCCGTATCTGTCGGCGCCTTCATCGACCATCGTTTCTATGGCTTTTGCCACGATTCCTTTCGCGGTACCTTTCCATCCGGCGTGGACGGCGGCAATCAGTCCGCTTTTAGGCTCGCACAGCAATATAGGCACGCAATCGGCGGTGAACACGCCTATTGCTACATTCGGGAGTCGTGTGACAAGCGCGTCGACATCGGTCGGCGGAGTTGGTGGAACGCTGTCGATAACGGCGACGTTGGTGCTGTGGGTTTGCCGCGTCGTGACGATGTGTTCTGTGCCGAGCAGAGTGCGTAGGCGCTTGAGGCAATCATCGACGTGCGCCGGGTTGTCGCCCGTATATCCGCAGCAGTTGAACTCGGAGTAGGGCGAAAAGCAGTCGGCAGCGCCGCGCTCTGTTGAAAAAGCGTCGATGCTGCCGACATTATGATTGAAGTGAAGCTGGCTAATCATCTTTGAAATCCTCTTCCCAATATTCGTCAGGCCACTCAACGTCCCAAGTCTCTTCCTCCGTGTCGTCACCGCCTTCCTGCTCAATCACGAAGTTGTCTTCCTCCTGCACGCGGTGTGTGATGTCGAGGTCGCGGTGCGTGATGCGCGTCGGGATGCGGTTGTCCTCATCGTTGATGGTGCGCCACAACACGTCTTTCAGCTCCGCCAGTCCCAGTCCTGCCACCGATGATATAAACACCGTTTCCACGCCTTTCGGAAGGTGTTGCTGCATCTCTGCAATCAGCTCGTCGTCGAGCATGTCGCATTTTGTGATGGCAAGCACGCGTCCCTTGTCGGCCAAATCGGGGTTGAAGCGTTCCAGCTCGTTGAGCAGTACCTCATATTCGCGGCAGATGTCGTCGGCATCGGCAGGAATCATGAACAGCAGCACGGCATTGCGCTCGATGTGGCGCAGGAACCGCAGTCCGAGACCTTTGCCCTCGCTTGCACCCTCAATGATGCCAGGAATGTCGGCCATTACAAACGACTGCGCTCCGCGATATCCCACGATGCCGAGGTTTGGCTCGAGAGTCGTAAACGGATAGTCGGCAATCTTAGGCTTTGCCGCCGATATTGCAGACAGCAGGGTTGATTTGCCCGCATTCGGGAAACCGACAAGTCCGACATCGGCAAGAAGTTTCAGCTCGAGGATAATCGACTTTTCGATGGCAGGTTCGCCAGGTTGCGCATAGCGCGGAGTGCGGTTTGTGGCAGATTTGAAATTCCAGTTGCCAAGACCTCCTCGTCCGCCTCTGAGCAGCTTCACTTCCTGTCCGTCATCGGTCACCTCGCAGAGGAATTTGCCGTTCTCAGCGTCGTAAACCGCCGTTCCGCACGGCACTTCGATAATCTTGTCCTCTCCGTCCTTTCCAAAGCTGCGGCATTCTCCGCCCGGCTGTCCGTCGGTGGCGAAAATGTGCCGTTGATATTTCAGGTGGAGCAGCGTCCACAGGTTGCGGTTGCCACGCAGAATGATATGTCCGCCACGTCCGCCGTTTCCACCGTCGGGGCCGCCTTTCGGCACGTATTTAGCGCGATGGAAATGACATGAGCCGGCACCGCCTTTGCCGCTTCGGCAAAGGATTTTGACGTAGTCTATAAAGTTTGAGCCTGCCATAATTATAGTATGCTATTCGTTACTTGCAAATTCCATTAAATAAGCCTTGATGAATCCGTCGATGTCGCCGTCCATCACCCCGTTCACGTCGCTTGTCTGCCAGCCAGTGCGATGGTCCTTCACGCGTCGGTCGTCAAACACGTAGCTGCGTATCTGCGAGCCCCATTCGATTTTCTTCTTTCCGGCTTCGATTTTCGCCTGTTCCGCCATTCGGCGTTGCAGTTCCATGTCGTAGAGTTGCGACCGCAGAAGTCGCAGCGCATTCTCGCGGTTGTCGAGCTGCGAGCGCGTCTCAGTGTTCTCGATAAGAATCTCTCGCGTCTCCCCGGTGTCAGGATCCTTGTAGTTGTAGCGCAACCGCACGCCCGTCTCCACCTTGTTTACGTTCTGTCCGCCAGCACCACCGCTTCGGAACGTGTCCCAAGTGATGTCGGCGGGATTGATTTTCACTTCGATTGAATCATCGACAAGCGGAGTGACAAACACCGAAGCAAACGACGTCATGCGCTTTCCCTGCGCGTTGAAAGGCGACACGCGCACCAGGCGGTGCACGCCATTCTCGCTCTTGAGCAGGCCGTAGGCGTTGGCGCCCTTCACCATCATGGAAGCGCTCTTCATGCCGGCTTCGTCACCATCCTGGTAATCCAGCACTTCCACCGTCATGCCGTGTGCCTGTGCCCACTTGTTGTACATACGGTACAGCATTTCTGCCCAGTCCTGTGCCTCGGTGCCGCCGGTACCGGCATGGAAGGTGAGGATGGCGTTGTTCGCGTCATACTCGCCGGTCAGCAGCGTTTCGAGCCGCATGGATTCGAGCGTCTCCTCAAAGGACTGGAACTCGCTCTCGAGGTCGGGCAGCATCGAGTCGTCGTCCTCCTCAACGGCCATCTCGCACATGGTCAGCATATCCTCCCATGCGCCGGTGAGCTTGGCGTAGCGCTCAAGCTTGTGCTTGAGCGTCTTGATGCGCTTTTGCACGCGCTGGCTGTTTTCGGTGTCGTTCCAGAAACCGTCCTGCGCGCTCTCCTCCTCGAGCTTTTCGACCTCGTTGCGCGCCTCGTCGAGATGCAGCGCGCCGCCCAGATCGTCCAGCGCCGGACGGAGGTTGTTGAGTTTATTCTTGTATTCCTCAAATGCAATGGATGCCATAGGTTGAATCCTGCCTTTTTTCAGTCTAACTTACTTATTATAATCAAAAAACACGCGCTTGTAAAGAAAAACCGCGCTTATTCCGCCTCGGCCTTCGGCTGGATGGACTCGTCGTTGACGATCCAGTTTTGCACGTCGATGATCTCGATGCCGTCGTCGCCGATGCGGTTGACGACGCGCGTGATGCCGGAGTTGATGATCATGCGCCGGCACATGGCGCACGAGGTCGTGTCGTGCAGAAGCTCGCCGTCGGCGGCGCTGCGCCCGACGAGGTAGAGCGTGCCGCCGATCATGTCGCGCCGCGCGGCGGAGATGATGGCGTTGGCCTCGGCGTGGACGCTGCGGCAGAGCTCATAGCGCTGACCGCTCGGAATATTGAGTTGCTCGCGGTTGCAGTAGCCGAGCTGCGAGCAGTTGACGCGGCCGCGCGGCGCGCCGTTGTAGCCGGTGGAGAGGATCTCGTCATTCTTGACGATGATCGCGCCGTATTTGCGCCGCAGGCAGGTCGAGCGGTCGAGCACCGCGTCGGCAATGTTGAGATAGTATTTGTCCTTGCTCATGCGCTGATCCATGTTGGACGCGCCTCCTTCGTATAATTTCCTAACATATATCATATCGGAAATGCTCCGCCGCGTCAAGGGCCGCACTGGTATTCTGTGCGCGTGTGTGCTATACTGACCGGCGGGTGACGCT
>OFMS01000619.1_pt1 | contig 34026 bp, 18 predicted proteins | sample 1541871 | NCBI WGS metagenome assembly OFMS01 (sample SAMN04209251, study PRJEB22552) | human gut metagenome | biome: gut; material: feces | host: Homo sapiens | place: USA: Oklahoma
AGAATTCACGGAACACACAGAAACGACTGGCGGAGAAGAAAAATCTGTGTACATCAGTGAAATCCGTGGGAGGCTCTTCTCCGCCAGAAGTTTCTGTGTATTCTGTGAAATCTGTGGGAGAATATCCTCCGCCAGAAACTTCTGTGAATTCTGTGAATTCTGTGGGAGGACTTGCGCAAACAAACTTGGAATGGGTTCTGTGGAAGGAATTCGGAGGGCGGCGTGGGTATGGCAGGGATGCCATACCCTCCTACGAAAACTCCCACGGATTGCACGGATGTGCACAAATTAGGAGGCAAAACGCAACCTAAAAATCTGTGTACATCTGTGAAATCCGTGGGAGGCTCTTCTACGCCAGAAGCTTCTGTGGGTTCTGCGTGTTCCGTGGGAGATTCTTATCTGAAGCTATGTTGATGCAGCGGAGACCGCTGCATCCCCTAAAGATTGCCATGCTACAACAACAAGGTTGCCACGCCACAACAACGATGTTGCCACGCTACGACAACAAAATTGCCACGCTACGACAACAAGGTTGCCACGCTACGGCAAAATATCGAGAGACGGATGTAAGATGAGCTGGAAGACAAACTGGAAGATAGGCTGGAAGACACCCCCTATTGTTCAGGTATCTTCCAGCCATTACTTCACTGATACACAGCACGTTGCACACCGACTGGAAGATATGGTAGATATTTTCGCCTACTCGATTTTATTTATAGCTTTATAGCACCCTACACAACCCATTCTATCCAGTTCTCGGGAGTCACCACAGCCTTTTCCTTCACATCATACGCCGTTAGGAACGAAGAAGGAAATTGAGTATTGGCACGACGTGAATTCCACTTCATCTCGAAAATACTAAACTGCCCATCACACTCCTCCACATAATCAATTTCTTGCTGCTGGGTGGTACGCCAGAAATAACTATTGACGTAACGACCCGAATAGTGGTTGCGCTTTATACGCTCGCTGATAATAAAATTCTCCCATAGCGCACCTGCATCCTGGCGAAGCGAGAGAGGTGCAAAGTTCTGGAGAATCGCATTGCGTATACCATTATCAAAGAAGTAGATTTTCTTGCTCTTCTTCAATTCAGTACGCAGATTGCGATTAAAGCCATTAAGCCGGAACACTATGTAGCATTTCTCCAAAAGGTCTATATACTTCTCTATAGTCTTGTTGTCTGTACCAACGGTCTGTGCAAGTTCATTATACGACACTTCACTGCACACCTGCAAGGCAAGAGCAGTAAGCAACTTGCCGAGCAGAACAGGACGGCGTACACTCTCGAGCGTCAACAGGTCTTTATAGAGATAACTGCCAGCGAGGTTCATCAGCAGTTCTTTTGCATCATCGGCATGGTTCAATATATCGGGGTAAGAGCCGTAGACGAGGCGCTGTTCAAGGGTCTGCTTCACACCGAGAAGACCGTTACTTGCCATCAACTCGGCAGTGGAGATTGGATAAAGATGATACTCATACTTACGACCAGTAAGCGGCTCATTGAGCTTGTCTTGCAATTCAAAAGAAGAAGAACCAGTAACAAGCAACTGCACATCAGGGAAGTTGTCGGTAATTAGTTTCAATGTCATACCTATATTCTCTACTCGCTGCGCCTCATCAATAACAACTATACGATTGTCGGCTATGAGAAGTCGTAGCTCTGCAGTGTTCATATTGCTAAGCATATCCTTCACCTCGGGCTCATCACAATTAAGTTGCAATGCCTTATAGTCTTGTTTTTCGAGAATAAGCTTAAACAACGTACTCTTGCCCACTTGACGCGCTCCTATCACGATGATCGCCTTTCCTGCAAACAACCGCGATTCAATTGTCTTCTGCAATAGTCTTGATATCATAACATTAATATTATATTACACTTGCAAAGATACACAAAAATTGCCCTAATCCCAAAAATCATATATAAATTTGGGATTGTAATCCCAAAAGTTATATAGAAATTTGGGATTAGGACCTATTTAACAAAAAAAAGCAGGGCTCCGAAATCGGAGTCCTGCCCTTTGTTTATCTTTCGTATTACTATTACTCAGCGATAGTAAATGGAGCAGTTACTGCTACCTTATAACCAGCAACAGCTTCAGTCACAACATTTGTAACCTCGAACTGGCCAGCTGCAAGTTCACAAATCTTATCTTCAGCGTTCAAGATCTGATCATAATCGTAGCCATAAGTGTTGAACGAACCATCTGCATTGAACAGGTGTGCGCTTGACTCCTTATCGCGGATATCATACACTACGAAGGTACCTGCAACCTGCTTACCGATAAGAGCCAAATCTTTAGTAATGGTTAATGGCTTTTTAGTGATAAGGTTAGTTGTCTCCAAGGTCTCTGAAGAAATACGGCAGATAGTAACCGCGTCGAACTGCTTCATAATCTTGTCCTTGATAACAATCTTAGCAAACGGTAGTTCCTTTCCATTTTCAGTATCGTAATCGTAGAAATGATCATCGAGTCTTATTTTATTACCCTCTTCAGTTTCTTGATACCTCCAGGTAAAGGCACGCATAACAAAAGACTTGTTACCACCTACCAAGCTATACTTATCGCGCCATACTCCGTTTTCTGGTTCATACAAATCCGACTGCTTTGCGCCTTCTAAAGCAATCTCCACATCCTCACCACTTGCTAAAAGTGTATCGCCAGGATTGTTAAATGTGTCAATATAGAAGTGGCCTACGCCATAAGCATGATAAGCATATTCGTGCTCCAAGTAATTCTCGTCAGAGTTGTACTTACCTAAGTTGAAATATACATTATACTCCTTTTCTCCTTTCGGATTGACGAACTTCTCATCATCATCATCACACGATGTGAGAGTAGTCATACCCGCTAATGCGAGAAACGCAAAGGCGATTTTTGAAAATGATATTATCGAGTTTCTCATTTTTTTAATTTTAATCGTTAGATAATATTAATATTATTCTGCGGTCTCGAAGTTAGACTTACCATTATCCCACCAGAGGCGCTGCATCTGAATATCGCGTGCAACACCCATATCAGCGTCACGTGCAAGAGCAGGCAGACCACTATTAGCGATATCAGTCTTAGTCTGAGGATCGTCAGATGCCCAAGGAATACGGCGCATGATATTATCCTTTGACTGTACCTTAGTATTGCCAAGCTTAATAGAGCCGTCACCGTGGCGTGAGCCCAAAATTGGGAAGAGTTTAGGATAGCCTACACGGCGGAGGTCAACCCACGACTCGTAGCTGTACGGGAAAGAAGCGATGTACTTCTGTGTGATAATCTTCTCGAGCTTTGTCTCCTGAGAGTCGCCCTCGTTCCACTTCACACCAACCTTTGTTACGCTCTGCATATCCTTTGAACGTCCCTGTGGGTCAACATAAGGAATACCCTTCGGTGCATCTACATTAAGATACTGCTCAACATAATTCATATACTCCTTTCTCGAGCTATGACGGTCCTCAAGATAAGCTAAACGGATGCCCTTCTCATAGAAATCCTTTGCTTCACCACGCATGTTCCATCCACGGATAGCACCCTCTGCACGGAGGAAGTAAACCTCAGAAGCTTTCATAATGTAGAGCGGAGGATTGCACTCGGTGAAATAAGTCTTATCAAGCGTTGAGTAGCCAGCGTATGGGTTAGCCGCTGCAGCCTGACCAACACCTGGTGTCACACCATTGCGCATACCTGCAAACACAGTTCCCTCAGGAGTGATAGCAGGAGCAGATGTACCTGGGACAGCACGTGGGTGCTTTGCGAGATCTACCTGATTCTTTGTGAAGAGATACTTCAAGTATGGGTGATCGAGGTTCTGAAGCAAGTTCAAGAATGATGCTCCAATGACAGCATCATGCCAAGAATTAGTAATCTCAACAAGCGGGTGAGCTGTACCAAGGCTTGATGGGAAAAGTCCGAGCTCGTCAGCCTCTGTCTCTATCACACCGCCATTTTCTGGATCAAGAGCTTCCTCAGCCCACTTCTTAGCTTTAACGGGGTCAACACCTGTCATGTGGATAGCCATGCGGAGCTTCAAAGAGTTTGCAAAGCGCATCCATACGCTGAGGTCAGCAGGATTTGAATAGTCAGAAGAGATTATCTGCACGCGACTAGCAATTTGTCTTCCAATCTGCTGCTTGTAAAGTTCATCACGGTTGTCAACCATCTTCTCCACTTTCTCGGTCTTATAAACCATATTACCATCAGCATCAACCGAGTCCTTACCCTCTACGGTTTTAAGCACTATCTTGTTGCCGTCTGAATCAAGAACATAGATAGGATTACCATCCGCATCAAGCTTATCAACCATTGCCAAGTGCTGACCAGCATAATACTTGAAACAGTTGATGGCAGTATCAAGATCAGCCTCCACTTTGTAATAGATTTTCTTCACATCATCGTAGGTAAACGGTGATTCATCCTTAAGATTCTTAAAATCGGTATAAGGCATCGGACCGAAGAGGTCAGCATTCTCAATAGCCGAATAGTTGAAGAGCATGAGATAGATAGCCTTCAACTCTGGCATATAGTCAATCTTCGATGCGTTCAGAGTAGGAGCCATATCGAGTTTCATCGCACTGAAACCTGCACCAGGACCACCGATTGAACCCTTACACATATCGTATGTAGAACGCAATGTGAAGTTAGAGTACGGGAAGTCTGAGTGAGGTACACAGAAATACTGTACGTAGTTGTCTGGACCGAGGTTATAAGCGAACTGATAAGAATGTGCAGCAGGCGGGTTACCTTCCTTACCACCACGCATACCGTATATAGCCTTAAGCGCAGAACCCAGTTGGGTACGCATATCTCTGATAGCCTGCTTAACTTCTTGGCCAGAGATTTCTCTTCTATAGTCGATTACATCTGCTTTGCCAGAGCTTACGATAGTCTCAGTAGTCTCCTGATTGGCATTAAGCTCATCACCCGGGGTGTCGTAGTCGAGACACGACTGCATACCGAAGGCAGAGAGTGCAAGCGCAGCGTAAACAAATATCTTTGAATTTTTCATAATTCTGTTTTACTTTTTTGAATTGTTTTAGAAGTTTACATTCAATGAGAAGCCGAACGAACGTGACGACGGCATATTGAATACCTCGAATGCACCGAGACCTGTGCCAGTAGAGAGCGATACGTCTGGATCTACCGGAGCGTCCTTATAGATGAAGAACAGGTTACGAGCGATGAACGAGAGGCTCAGGTTCTTGTTCTGACCGAAGAGGTTGCGGAATGTATAACCCAAAGAGAGCTCACGCAGACGGAAGTTAGTGCCGCTGTAGAGGTAACGCTCAATGTCCTGAGGTGTTACACCACCCACTGAGTTGTAGTAAGCATCGATAGGAACGACACGACCAGAACCATCATTGAGTGCAATACCGAGAATATTGTTGCCATAGCATGGGTCTGCATAGATCTTGTTCTTCTCAGCATAGAGACGAGCGTCAGCTGTGCGCTGTGACAAACCATAGCCATCGAGGTAAGACTCTGTCATAGAGAGCACCTTGCCACCGATACGTCCGTTGATGAGGAATGAGAGTGTGAGATCCTTCCATGTGAATGTGTTAGACCAACCCATCTGCCACTTAGCATTCTGGTTGCCTACATACTTGCGATATGTCTTATCCGACTCGGTCTCCATAGAGAGCTCACCATCATCACTCACAAAGTAGTAACCATTAGCATCGCGCTTAAGGTCGGTTACGTACATGTCGCCCATTGAGCCACCTTCCTTATAGAGCACCTGCACACCACCTACGTATGTAGCGATAACGTTCTCCTTACCAGTCTTCTCATCGTAAGCTGTGCGGAGAATCTTGTTGTCGTTATAAGAGAGGTTGTAAGATGTCTTCCAACGGAGCTGGCCGAACTTGAAGTCGTAGCCTATAGTTGCCTCAATACCCTGGTTGCGGATCTTAGCCGAGTTCATTGGGATCGACTTGCCAGAAGCGTTAGTACCAACGAGGTAGAGGTTAGACATTGTAGAGTTGTAGTATGTCAAGTCGAGGCTCAAGCGGTTGTTGAGGAACAATGCCTCGATACCGGTCTCGAAAGAAGCTGTCTTCTCAGGACGCGGATCCTTGAAGGTAGCCCACTGTGAAGCTGAGAATGCACCAGTCTGATAGTTAGTTGAACCTGCTGCAAACACAGTACCCGGGATAGAGTTACCTACCTCTGAGTAAGAAGCACGGTACTTCAAGTAGTTGAACCACTCTGGCATCTTCACGATGTTGCTTACGATAGCGTTGGCACCGAAGCCGAAGTAGCCGTAATCCTCAGGCGTACCACGATCCTTGAACTGACGGAAGGCGCGGTACCAGTCGCGACGGTATGAACCATCGAAGTAAACCATTTCCTTCCAACCAATCTGACCTGTTACAACAGCACCCTTGTTCCAGTCTGAGCTCTGACTTGGCGATGTAGCACCAGGACCACCAGCTGCTGTAGAGAAGTAGTTGGCAATATTTGAGATGTGCTCGCGGTCGCCGAAGTAGTAAGTAGCATTAACATCGGTACCCTTACCATAGCTCTTGCGAATGTGGCCTACATAACCTGCTGTTGCAGAAACGTCCCAATCGCCGAATGTCTTGTTATAGGTAAGCATGAAGTCGGTGTAGAGGTCGGTTGTCTTTGAGAAACTCCACCAGTAGCGACCGAATGTCTCCATAGAAGCAGGGAGCCATGTTGTAGCATAACGCTTCGACTCGCTCTCGTACTTAGAGAAGTCCATACCCAAACGAGCCTGGAACGAAAGACCGTCGTAGATGTCGAGTGTACCTGTTACGTTACCGAAGAAGCGGTCCTCCTTAGCTACGCTTGAGTTCTGGTTCATAAGCCAGTACGGGTTGTTCTGGCCCTGGGCAGAGTAAGCCCAGTTCTGCATTGGCTGACCCTCTATAAGCGCCTGCTCTGTTACCTTATCATAAGCAGATACTGGTTTATAATTACCATCTTTGTCCTGTTGAAAATAGCCTGAGTTCTTCTTGAAATAAGTCTGCAAACCAGTGTACCACTGTGCGTTGTCCACACGATAGTTGTTACGATAGTAATTGATGTCGATGTTACGCGGCATCATGTACATGTGGAAAATCGGGTTCATTGTGATACCACCACCAGGACGGTTCTTTGTCTTTGTCTGAATGTAGTTCATCGACACGTCGATAGTAGCACGGTCGTAGAGCTTGAAGTTCTGACGGAAAGAGAAGGTGTGACGGTTGTAAGAGTTGTTCTCAATCATACCGTTAGAGTGAGAGTTACCATAAGAGAAGTAGCTGCTCATCTTGTCTGTACCGCCAGAGAGGGCGATAGAGTTGTTGGTTGTCACACCTGTCTTGAAGAAGTCATCGAGGTCGTTGCCTGCACGATTGCGGAGATGCACCTCGTTGTTCTCGAACTTTGTTCCCTTGAAGTGCTCGCCATACATCGCAGTATTGATAAGGAGCTGATTACCATTGCGTGCAGAAAGTCTATCTCCCCAGCTGGTAAGAGCCAATGTACCTGCTTTCTCGTCGATAGCAGCACCATATACGTTCTGTATCTTCGGAGTTGTGAGCGGAGTATCGAATGTGACGTTAGAAGAGAAGTTAACGCCAACCTTACCCTCGCGACCCTTCTTTGTGGTAATCATGAGAACACCGTTGGCAGCCTCCGAACCGTAAAGAGCAGCAGCGTTGGCACCCTTCAGCACGTTGATTGACTCGATATCGTCAGGGTTGATCATTGAAAGAGCGTCGCCACCCTCTGATACGCCTGTTGTAAGCATGTTTGCACCTGAGCCTACCTGTCCGCGCTGTGAGTTGTTCATAGGAACACCGTCGACAACGATAAGCGGAGTAGAAGAACCGAGGATTGACTTGTTACCACGGAGGATAATCTTAGAAGCACCACCTGCACCACCTGCTGACGGAGTGATAGTTACACCAGATACCTTACCCTCGAGAGAGTTGGCAACGTTCGGATCCTGCACACGGTTGAGGTCAGAAGCCTTTACCTGCTGTGTAGAGTAAGTAAGTGACGACTCTTTACGCTTGATACCCATGGCGGTTACTACGACCTCCTTGAGCACTGAGCTCTCGTCCTTCATGGTTACATCTACGCTTGAACGACCGCCGATCTTTACCTCCTGCGGTGTGTAGCCGATGTAAGAGAACACCAAGACAGCGTTCTTGTCCTTAACGTTGATTTTGTAGTTACCGTCGATGTCTGTAACTACACCAAGACCAGTGGCACCCTTCACTACAACGCTAACGCCGATAAGTGGTTCGCCAGTACCATCCTTAACAGTACCCTGAACGACAGAGCCCTGAGCCTGTGTCAAAGCATTAGGAGCCACGTTGCCATTGGCAGAAGCATACTGCATTGGCATACCTGCTGCGAGCATCGCAAAGGCTGCTTTCAGCACCATACTGCTTTTCTCGTTTGATTTGTTGTTCATTGTTTGTTTTTTAATAAATGAATATAGGTGGAACCGGCGAGGCGGCAGCGCCGCCCGCCGGTTCACTATTCGTTGTTATTACTTCTTGATTACGTTGAGAGCCTTGAACGGTTTGCCGTTCTTGAGCACCTGTACGATGTACATGCCCTTGCCACCCTGAACAGCTACGTTCACTGTCTCGCCGGCATCAGCACGGAAGTCGTTGCTCTGGAGCACTGCACCTGCTGCGCTTACGATGTTGATGGTGTAGAAGCCACCCTCAGCGAAGCGGAGGTTAACGCTCTCTACGAACGGGTTAGGATAAACAGAGAAGCCTGCTGCGTCCTTAACGTCGTTGATTGCGTCAACACCTGTGATAACGAGTACGTTCTCAAGTGCCTTCTCAGACTCGCCCCAGAAGTTGGTGAGCTTAACGCCTGCCTCATACTCGCCCGGACGAGCGAATGTTACGACAGCAGCCTTATCTGTCTCTGAAGAGATGCGGCCGCCATTGAGCTGCCATGTGTGTGAAGTCTTAACCTCGAGTGTACCGTCGATGCCAGGATAGCCTGTTACCTCGTTGTTTGGATCTACTGTTGCGTACTCTGCTCCACTGGTATTCTCACCACCAGAGCCGTTCATCACAACCATCTTTGCCTTGTACTGAGCACCAGCCTTACCAAGGTTTGCAAAGCTATTGTCGCTCTTGTCGAGATTCTCGAAGGTGTAGTAGCCCTGGAGTCCCTCAGGCACCTCGTTAGCTGCGTAGCCCTGCATTGCACGGAGCACCTCAGCGTCGGTAAGAGCCTTGTTCCAAACCTGAACCTCGTCGATAACGGCATTCAGACCAGCCTTGTAAACACCGCCACCACCGATGTAGACGTTAGCATGAACAGTTCCATCAATACGATTGTCAGAGCTGTTCTCACGTAGTGAAGAAGAAGAGAAGTTGTTAGGACCTGCTACACACTTGCCGTTGAAGTAGATCTTCTGCTGTTTGTCAGAAGACTGAGTAACAACGATGTGGTTCCAAACACCCGGGTTAAGGCTGTAGCCTGTAGACATCATCGATTCTCTTGGACAGTCGTGACTCGTCCAACCGAAGGTATTAAACGACACCTCGTTAGCTGCGTGGTTTTGACGACATTCGCTGTTACCAGCCTTAATTTCCGGACGAATCTGCACCCAGAGGTCACCCCAGTTGTTGTGTGGCCACTTGTCCTTGATAGTGTTCTTTGAAATAAGGTTTGTACCCTGCTTGTCATGAGCATAGTTGTCTACCTTAACCCAGAGAGCGTAAGAGTAAGCCATGCTTGTGTTGTTGCCACCGTCGAGTGTTACCTCAGCCGGAATCATAAGCATGTTCGGATCCTTTACAACAAGACCGCGTGACACCTTACCCTCACCGTCGCGTGATGTGTAGTTGAGCTTGATATCCTCTTTTGTCTCAGCTGTTTCCTTGTCAGCAGTTACAGTCTCAACAACCGGCACAGCACCTGTCTTCTCCGGAGAGATGATTACCTTGCCGCGGAATATCTCTGTTGCACCCTCTGCATTTACAACCTCGAGGTCGTAAACGCCAACCTCTGCTAAAGAAGTTGTGAACTCGTTGCAGTTGGTGTACTTCTCGCCTACCTGAGCACCTGTCTGTGCGTTGAGCAGACGGAACGACTGAGCCTTCGGAGCGAACTTGTCCTCGTAGTAAACCTTGAACTGCTCGTTCGGCTTGATAACCTGACGGTCGATAGCTACCTCTGTAGACGGTGTGTCGTACTTAACTTCCTGGTAGTTGCTCCAAGAGATTTCACTCTTCTGCAAACCGTCAGGAGAAACGGCGCGTACACCGAAGCGGCAGTCGCGCTTTTCGAGGTCGGCTACCATCGGAGCATCGACTACGTAAGCAGCCCATGAGGTTGTAGCTGTGAGGTACTGCTCCTTCTCGCCCTTCTGCTGGAACCAGATCTCGTAGTACCATGTATCTACCTCGTCGTTGTATGTCTTAACGTCGCCAGTCTCTTCCTTGGCAGCGTAGCGGATCTTGAAGTCGCAAGTTTTGTCCTTACCGCGGAGCACCTTAACCTCCTTAATCTGCGGAGCTACCGGTGCGAACTTCTGCTGCGGGTTGCGAACTGCGAGCTCACCAACGAGCATGTTGTAGTCCTTAGCAGTGTTGTCGAGACGGATACCAATCATTGCAATCTCGTCGCCTGACTTCAGACCGAGCTTGTCGAGAGTAGTGGTGAATGTTGTCCACTGACCGAACTTCTCAGCTGCAGGGATAGCAATCTCCTTGTACTCTGTGAGCTTGCCCTTGAGAGCTACGAACAACTTAGCGTGTGTGTCGAGTTCGTTGCTCATCTTATATGTAAGAGAGATGTTGTACGAAGGCTCTGTCTTGAGCAATGTCTTGAAGAGTTTTACACGAGATGTTGTGGTCTGACCCTTCAGGCGGAGACAAGAACCACCCCAGTAAGCGTCATCCCATGTCAGCTCAGCCTGAGCGAGGTTGCCGCTCTTTGCGCTCTCGTTGCCGTCAACAATCCACCAACGCCATGTAGGCATGTAGTCCTGAGTAGCGATGTTGTGCCACTTGTGGTTGAACGCCACCTCACCCTCGTTCTTGAATGTAAGACCGTTACCGAGGTTGAAGCGTGTTACGAACGGAACCTGCTGGATAGTAGACTTAGCTGTTACGTAGCTTGCTACACCGTGGAACTTGCCCTTCAGGCTACCGTTGGCGAGTGTTACGACGTCGCTCCATCCGAGGATGTTCGGTGTGTTAGCCGGGTTGCGGTTGCCACCGCTGAACACCATCTCCTGCTTGTCGAGATAAGCCTGCTGGATAGCTACGTCAGATGTACCGTAGTCGGTAGCGCTCTGGTGGATAAGACCCTGTGAGTGAGCACCCCAGAAACCTACTGAAGCCTCTACGTCGTTGAGATCGTTCCAGTTGGCATTGCTTGCGTGGAGCGAACGACCCTGAATATCGAAGCCCTTATAGTAGTCGTACGGATTGCGACCCATGCTCTTAGCCTTCGCTGCGGAAGCAGCAAGTGTACCAGCACCAGTATTATAATTGGAGAACATCATGTCGGTAACGATGTTATCCTTATCGCCGAACATATTCTGATTTCTACTATTAAGACCCTGGTCAAAACTTATCTGACCATAGTCGTTAGTACCATCATACCAGTGGAGTTGGAACTTCCAACCTATCTTCTCTGCCTCCTTATGACACTGAGCAAAGAAACCCTGGATAATTTCCATGTTATCATAATCTGAACCAAACTCAGAGTTTACACCAACACCATCGATACCGTAGTACTTAAGAATCTTGACGAAACGTTCTGCATTCTTATAATTGCCTTTACTATCCTGCTGACAAAGAGTACCAAACTTACCAGACCAACCTAATGCATTGGGGTTATCAGCATAGACACTTGCGCCGTAAGGAATTGAAGCAACGCAACCTACAGATACGCCATTCTTGTGAGCCACGTCAGACAGACCGCCAGTTACGCGGAACCAAGGTGCTGTCCAGTTGCCGTGGATGTTAAGGTATGACCACATTGAGAAGTTGTCGCCCTCGAAGCAATAGCGTGGGAGAGCTTTCCAAGAAGACGTTGGGTCGTCGAGCGGAGTCCAGAGACACATCTTACGACCGGGCTTAGCCTGCTTGCTAACCTCTGCCTGATAATCATCAGCCTCAGCGATGCGCGCCAATGGGCGAACACGCGAGATGTAGAACTCGTCATCCATACGAGACACACCCTGCGGAGGGGTACCTGGCTGCCAGTTTCTAATGTTCTCAAGCAAGTATTTGTCGCCATTGTCCTTGATATCCAACGGGTGTGTCGGAGTACGCTGGGCGTAGCTGAACACGCAACCACACACGAGCATGGATGCGAGGAGTGTTAATTTTTTGTTGTTCATTGGGATATTTTTAATTGATTAGGTATTTTTTAGTTGACAAGTAAACGAGAAGACGAGTGGACAAGGGGAATTGTCTCCCTGTCTACTCACCCACTCGTCTGCTTTATTTACTTACGGATAAGTTTGACAGTGCGAACTGTCTTGCCGTTCTTCTTCACATTAAGCACGTAGATGCCTGCCTTAGCGAGGTGTACGTTAACCACGTTGCCAGCGTTGAGCTGAGCAGCCTTGCGAGCCACCTGCTCACCAGCTGTTGTGTAAACGCTAACCTCGTATGCACCAGCCTCAGCGAACTCTACTACTGCGTCCTCGCCTACTGTGTAAGCCTTCATCTCGGTGCCCTCTACAGCGTCAACGCCAGTAGGATAAGCCACCTTGATTACAGAGAATGTCTTCTCTGCCTTACCAAGAGCGTTAGAGAGTGTAAGAGTTACGTCGTAGTCGCCACCTGTACGGAACGAAACGTTTGCAGAACCTTCCGCGCCGTTACCAGTAACGTCAGCGAATGTAGCGTTCTTAGCAGTCCATATAGGCTTGGTCTCTACCTTATATGTCTCGCCTGACACGAATGGTGAACCAACGATGTAGGTCGGCTCAACAAAATTAAGAGTAGCCTGACCCTCGCTGCCGCCTGCAACCATATCCTGCATACCTGCCTTCACTGCCTTTGTACCTGCAGATGTGAAGACATTGTTTGTAGCCTTCTTCTCGAAGTCCCAGAATGCCATTACGCCAGCAGGGAGGCTCTTAGCGTTGAGGTCGCCCATAGCAGCCTTAGCGTCTGCCTCTGTAGCTACCTTATCCCACACTACTACGTTGTCGATAATGCCGTTAAGACCATTACGTCCGAAGAGCGGACCACCGATACAGAGATACTGACCGCTTGTGATGCTATAAATATCTCTCTCATATCCAGGTTCTGTAGTCTTTTTAGCACCACCAGTGCGATCCCATTCTGTAACGGTCTGCTTAACACCGTTCACGAAGAGGTCGCTACGGAAAGCACCATTATCATTATAATCGAATGCCATAGTGATGTGTACCCAGTTGCCTACAGGCAGCTTAGTGTTAGCGTACTTATAGTGAAGCTCCTTGTTAGAAGTAGCGTCTGTACCGCGGAAGTTGTAGTGGTCGATGCTACCATCAGCGCCGATACCAGACCAGTTCCAACCCCAGTCGGTCTTAGGCCAAGCATTCTTCTTATCATATACATTGAAGAGAGTTGTAGGATCGCCCGCCTTGAGGTCGTGTATCTTCAACCAGAATGAGATAGAGTACGATTTCTTACCAACAAGACCGAGGTCAGCAGCAGAAACGCCGAAGCGTGTCTCCTTCAGGTCGAGACCCTGTGAGCCTGCGCCGTCTGCGTCACGACCTGTGTAAGCCATCTTCACGCTCTCGCCTGTCTTGAGAGAGACTTCCTCTTTGCCACCATTAGCTGTGAGCGAGTAGATCTCAGGCAGAGCACCTGTGCTCACACCAGTAATCTGGACGAAAGAAGCGAATGTGCGTGTGGCCTGCTTAGCAGTACCATCCTCTGCATACTCGGTGCCAGTTACCTTAAGGTCGTAGCCACCAACTTCCTCAAGTGATGTTGTCCAAGACTTACCATCGCCACTCTTAACAACCTTACCATCCTTAACAAGCTCCCACTTAGCAGCAGCTGGGTGTTCTGGGTCTACATAACTAATTGTGAACTCCTCGTTCGGCTTGATTGTTGTCTTGTTGCTCTGAACGTCGTCGCTATAAACATATGAAGCAGGTGCCATGTAGTCAGACCAAGTGATTGTCGACTCTGTCTTGTGGTCGAGAGATACGGCAGAAACACCAAGGCGCACCTTAGCATTTATCTGTGTAACAGGTATTGAGTAGTAGAGACCAGCCCAAGAGGTTGTTGTACCCATGAGCATCGGCTCCTTACCCTCTTCCTGTGCATAGAGGCGGAAGTGAGATGTCTTAACGTCGAGGTTGTAGCATGGCTCGCCAGCTGCCTTATTGTTAGGCATGTTGAAGATAATCTTAGCGTCCATACCAGACTTGCTGTTGTAGAGCATCTTGGTGTTAGCGGCGTCGAGCTTCGGAGCCTCTGGTGTAGCCGCCTTGCCACGAACGATAGAGAACTCGCCGAGCATGAGGTCAAGATCCTGTGCATTCTTGAAATGGAGAGCCACCATAGCCAAAGTCTTGCCATCAAAATCAGAACCTACAACAAATGACTTCTCTGCCCAAATGGTCTCGTCTGCAATCTCTGTAGACTTGCAAACACCATAACTTACACCATTAGTTTCGCTACCCTCTGCAGATAGAACGAGATCGAAGTCGGTATTACCACGATTAATCTTATAACGAACAGTGATAACGTCGCCAGCCTTCAGAGCATACTTTGTCTTGAAGAGGTGGAGATATTCGTCGGCTGTTGTACCGAACACTTTGAGAGTAGAACCTCCGAAGTAAGCATCATCCCATGAATACTTAGCGTCGAGTCCTGCAGCAGGAACGTCAGCTGCTGTACGTCCGAGGAGCTTATCAGCGAACCAGAAGTGCCATGTCGGCAGATAGTCCTGCATACCTACGTTGTACCAAGGTGTGCTGGTCTTGCGTTCGCCGTTAAGGTTAAAGAACTTACCGTTACCGAGGTTAAAGTAAGTGATGAACGGCTCTTCTCCAAGATCCCAGCTGAGTGCAGAGTGTGCAGTCACGAATGTAGAGATACCATGCCACTTATAGTTCTTGGCGTTATACTGGTTACCACTCATTACACTTGGGCAGTTTGCCGGGTTACGTGTACCGCCTGTAAAATAGCGTTCTACACGCTCAAGGTACGTATTCTGCTTAGCATCCTCAGATGAGCCCTGTTCTCCACGGCTCTCCCAGAACATATTATAAGAGTGAGCACCCCACAGACCGATTGAAATACGATACTTGCCGAGAAGACTCCAAGGCAAGTTATTCGGCTGACCACCCTGCATGTTGATACCTGCATAGAGATCGAGCGGATCGCGCTTCATAGCCTCTGCTTTTGTTACAGATCCAGATAACAACCATTCCTTGTTCCAGTTGTAGTTGAAGAAGAGTGATGTACGTGGATTTTCGCTATCGCCAAATGTTTCCTGGTTATGCGATCCAAGACCCTGGTCGAAGGTAATAGATCCATTATCGTTAGTACCGTCATACCAGAAGTTCATGAAGATTGGGTTCTTTGCCTTCATTTGCTTCATCAAATCTGCATGGAAATCACGCAAATCATCAACAGTACCAGAATAATCAGAGAACTCCGAGTTGTAGCCCATACCGTCGATACCATAGTAATTAAAGAACTGTGAAGCCTTCTTGGCACCAACATTATACAGACCAGCCATCATTGCCTTGTAACTTGCAGGCAGACCTCCATATGGAACACCTGCTACACCAGAAACAGCAACACCGTTCTTGTGAGCAACATCAAGGAAAGCTGCCGGAATACGTCCGAGAGGTGCAGTCCAGTTACCCCAGTGTGTAATGTACGACCACATAGAGAATACCTCTGAGTCGAACACGCCGTTAGGAAGTGCGTTGAAGTCGGGGTTGTTTACCGGGATCCAAGCGATAAGCTTCTTGTCGTTCTTCTCGTTGAGATCAAGACGCACCTGTGTAGCCTCGTTGCGGAAACGAGCACGTGGCTTTACACGTGAGATAAAGAAGTTATCATCGGCAGTAACCTGGCTACCAGGTGTCCATGCCTTAAGCAGTTCATGGAACTTCTCGCTACCAGAGTTCGTGCCGAAGTCTACGTAACCCTCACGCATCTGCTGTGCGTTAGCACTCATCACAGAAAGTACAAGACCTGCTGCGAGAGTCAATGTTTTACGGGATAAATTCGCCATAATATTCGTATTTAGTAAAATTGATTAAGTTTTTATTTATATAAATAATGTAAGTTAGAGAATATAAAAGTGGCAAATACACTTCCATTCGCCTTGCAAAAATACACATTTTTTATATAACAAAGAACAAATGCTTATTGCGTTTTTATAATATTAACATCTTTAATATTTCAGGAGCAGAGGGGGTGCCACCAAGGGGTGTACCCCCTGGTGGCACCACCTTATTAGTCGGCGAGGGTGAAGTCGAGCTGTTTCTTTTCGAGGTTGGCACTTGCCACCTTGATGCGTACGGGGTCGCCAAGCTGATACTTGTTGTGGTGGCGTCTGCCCACGAGACAGTAGTTGCGCTCGTCGAAGTCGTAGTAGTCGTCGTCGAGGTCGCGCATCGGCACAAGACCCTCGCAGTGGTTCTCGTCAATCTCGCAGTAGATGCCGTACGACTGTATGCCTGAGATGTGCGCATCGTAGACATTGCCCACACGTTCAGACATGAACTCCACAGCCTTGTACTTGATAGAGTCGCGCTCGGCGTTGGCAGCAATCTGCTCCATCTCCGACGAGTGTTCGCACAGCTCCTCGTAGTGCTCCTTGTTGGCAGAGCGTCCGCCCTGCTGGTAGCGTGTGATGAGTCGGTGCACCATCGTGTCGGGGTAGCGGCGGATAGGCGATGTGAAGTGGGTGTAGTAGTCGAACGCCAGTCCGAAGTGTCCGATATTGTGGATAGAATACTTCGCCTTCATCATGGCACGCAGTGCCACGGTCTGTATGAGGTTCTGCTCGCGCTTGCCCTCGCACGCCGACATGAGCGTGTTGAGCGACTTGGCGAGAGCACCCTTCGTGCCGTCGGTCTTCATCTTGTAGCCGAACTTCACCACGAACTCGCGCAGCGTCTCGAGCTTTGTCGGGTCGGGGTTGTCGTGCACACGATAAGGCAGCGTCTTCGGCTTCTTGCCCTTCGCCACCTTGCCCACCGACTCAGCCACGGTGCGGTTGGCGAGGAGCATGAACTCCTCAATGAGCTTGTTGGCATCCTTCGAACGCTTGAAGTAGCAGCGCACCGGTTTACCCTTCTCGTCTACGTCGAAGTGAAGTTCCTCGCGGTCGAACCTCACGGCACCATTCTTGAAGCGTGCTGCGCGCAGTTTCTTAGCCAGTCGGTCGAGCATGATGAGTGCGTCGGCATTCTCGCCCTTGTAGCCACCCTTGGGTGCTGCAGGTGCGGGTTCGCCCGTGCCGTCTACCACGCCGTTCTGTTCGAGCAACTCCTGTACCTCTTCGTAGGCGTAGCGGCGGTTCGACTTGATGACGGTGTGCACTATGCGGTATGCCTTCACGTTCGCCTCCTCGTCGAGGTTAAAGATTACGGAGAACGCCAGCTTCTCCTCATCCGGTCGGAGCGAGCAGATGAAGTTGCAGAGGCGTTCGGGGAGCATCGGTATGGTGCGGTCGACGAGATAGATGCTCGTGGCGCGCTTCACAGCCTCCTTGTCTATCACGGAGCCTTCTGTGACGTAATGCGACACGTCGGCGATGTGCACGCCCACCTCCCAGAGTCCGTCCTTGAGTTGTCGGATGGAGAGCGCGTCGTCGAAGTCCTTTGCATCCTTCGGGTCGATGGTGCAGGTGAAGACGTCGCGGAAGTCCTCGCGCTCGGCGTAGTCCTTTGGAGTTATCTCCGCCGAAATCTTCTCGGCAGCCTCCTCCACGTTCTTCGGATACTTATACGGCAAGCCGTACTGCGCGAGGATGGTGTTCATCTCCACGTCGTTGTTGCCAGCCTTTCCGAGCACGTCGACCACTTCGCCGATCATGTTGCGGTGATCCTGATCGGGCCACTCCACGATGCGCACCACGGCGTTGTCACCGTCCTTGCCGCCTTTCAACTTTCGGCGCGGAATGATGATGCTGTTAGCCAACACGTTGGCAGGCGAGATGAGCGTGCAGAGGTCGTGGTCGAACGAGAGTCGTCCGACGAAGGTGTCCTTGGCGCGCTCCAATATCTGTATCACCTGCGCCTCCTTGATGTGGTTCTTGCGTCGCGCCATGCAAGCGAAGCGCACGCGGTCGCCGGTGAGAGCCCACATCGAGTTACGTTCAGCCACGAAGATAGGTTTGTCGGAGTCGTCGGGCATGATAGAGTTCTTGCCGTTCGTCTTGCGTTGGAACACGCCATCCTGCACCTGTCCCTTCATGTTCAGTTGATACGAGTTGTCGGTGACGCGCGTGATGAAGTCGTCCCACGCCATCTCCTCCATGATGTCAATAGCGAGCATCTTCAGCGGATGCGTGTCGAGGTGTAGCGAACGGAAGATATCTTTAAACGAGAGCGTCTTTCCAGGGTTGGAGGCGAACAGTTCTTCAAGCTTCGGGGCGAGCTGTTTCTTAGTCAAGCGCTTGCCACCTTTCTTTCCTTTTCCCATAGTATTTGGTTTTTTGTCGGCGAGGGTGTGAGCCTCGTCGAAGTTATTGTTTTTCTTTTGCAAATAAACAAAAAATAATTGGAATAGCAATGCGATTGTGTCAGTTTTTTAGAATTGGTGCTGTTTAGGGGGTGCAGCTTAGGGGGTGCAGTTGTCTCAACTGCACCAACAGAGCAGAATGTGCAATTGTCTCCGCTCGGCTCAGGCTTCTAATTTGTTGGTGCACTTGAGACAAGTGCACCCCCTGTGCAAACGTTTTCATGACACAAAGAAATTCTGTGAGCCACGGATGCGCTCTATATTAAAATAATGTGATAACTTTGCAAGCGTAATTAAAAACCAATCTAACGAATGTCTGAACTGCAACCAACCACGATGAAAGACATCGCCGAACATTTCGGTGTGTCCATAGCCACTGTGTCGCGTGCCCTCAACGGTAGCGCACGTGTCAGCGAGGAGAAACGCAACCTTATTTGCGAGTACGCCCATGCGAACAACTTCTACCCGAACGACATCGCCAAATCGCTGCGCAACTCTCACAAGCAGCCGGTGAAGGTGATTGGTGTCATCGTGCCCGAGTTCACACATTATTATTTCTCCACCATTCTCAACGGTATCGAGGACGCTGCGTCGAAACGTGGCTACCGCATCATCGCCACCACCTCGCGCGAGCAGTACGAGCGCGAAGTGCAGCTGTGCCAGATGTTCGAGGCTCACCAGGTGTGCGGCGTAATCGTGTCGCAGGCTAAGGAGACGCAGGACTACGCCCACTTTCAATCGCTCATCGACCGCGGCATACCGCTCGTGTTCTACGACCGCATCTGCACGGGTGTGGACGCAAGTCGCGTGGTGGTGGACGACTATCAGGGGGCGTTCGCTGCCGTGACACACCTCATCGAGACGGGCTGCCACCGCATCGCCTTCTACGGCATGAAGGGCAAGACGGCGCTCGGACAGAACCGCTACAACGGCTATCACGACGCACTGCTGAAGGCGGGTATGCAGCCCGATCAGTCGCTGGTGTTCGTCTGCGACAAGCGCGAGGATGCCGAACGCATCACGCCCAGCGTGCTCAGCCGTGCCGACCGCCCCGACGCGTTCTTCTGCGTGAACGACGACACAGCCATCGGCGTAATGTACACGGCAAAGCACAACGGCTTCCGCGTGCCCGACGATGTCGCGGTGTGCGGCTTCACCAACGGCGAGCGTGCCATCACCTGCGACCCGCAGCTCACCACCGTGGAGCAGCGCGGAACAAAGGTGGGCGAAGAGGCTGCCACCATACTCATGGACAAGGTGGAGGGGATCACGCCGTGCAACCGCATCGAGAAGCGCGTCGTAAAGACAAGGCTCGTCGTGAGAGAGAGCACCAAGAGCTAAGAAGGCGGCGCATAAGCCTCAAGAAAGGCAGCGCATAAGCCGAACTAAGCCTTCTTAAGCCTTCCTAAGCCAAGGATTCGAGGGAGGGCTTAAAGAGGCCTAAGAAGGCTTAGTTCGGCTTAGCCCCAAAGCCCTCCAAAGAAGAAAAAACCAAAAACCAAATAACAATGAAACCAAAACCAAATCAAAGCTTCTTGAAACTGTGGAACCTCAGTTTCGGATTCTTCGGCGTACAGATTGCATACGCCCTGCAGAGCGCGAATATCTCGCGCATCTTCGCCACACTTGGTGCCGACCCACACAGCCTCAGCTACTTCTGGATACTACCACCACTCATGGGCATCCTCGTGCAACCCATCATCGGCACGCTGAGCGACCGCACATGGTGTCGCTTCGGCAGACGCATACCCTACCTCTTCGTAGGCGCATCGGTAGCCGTAGCCGTGATGTGCCTGCTGCCCAACGCCGGCTCGTTCGGCATGGCTGTGAGCGCAGCCATGGTGTTCGGCCTCGTCTCGCTGATGTTCCTCGACACAAGCATCAACATGGCGATGCAGCCGTTCAAGATGCTCGTGGGCGACATGGTCAACGAACAACAGAAGTCGCTCGCCTACTCCATACAGTCGTTCCTGTGCAACGCCGGATCTATCGTGGGCTACCTCTTCCCTTATTTCTTCACAGCCATCGGCATAGCCAACGAGGCGCAGAAGGGCGTGATACCCGACTCGGTCATCTACTCGTTCTACATCGGCGCCGCTATACTCATCCTCTGCGTCATCTACACCACACTGAAGGTGAAGGAGTGGAACCCGCAGGAGTACGCCGAGTATAACGAGGCGAAGCCTGAGGAGGACGAAGGCAAAGCCAACTGGATTGAGCTGCTGCGCAACGCTCCGTCAATGTTCTGGAAGGTGGGACTCGTGCAGTTCTTCTGCTGGACAGCGTTCATGTTCATGTGGACATACACCAACGGCACCATCGCCGACACCGTATGGAACACCACCGACACCGCGTCGAAGGGTTACCAGGCGGCAGGCAACTGGGTTGGCGTGATGTTCTGCTGGCAGGCTATCGGCTCTGTACTGTGGGCAATGGCTCTGCCACGCTTCAAGAACGAGAAGGCGGCTTATGCGCTGAGCCTCGTCATCGGTGCCGTGGGCTTTGCTCTCGTGCCGTTCGTACACGACAAAAACCTGCTCACCATGCCGTTCATGCTCATCGGATGCGCATGGGCTGCGATGCTCGCCATGCCGTTCGCCTTCGTCACGAACGCTCTTGAGGGCTACGGCCACAAGGGTGCGTACCTCGGACTCTTCAACGGCACCATCTGCATACCGCAGATCATTGCAGCGGCGTGCGGCGGCACCCTGCTCTCGATGGTTGGCTCTGTGCAGAGCAACATGATGCTCGTAGCTGCGGCGTCGCTCGTGCTGGGCGCTTTGTGCGTGGCTCGCATCAAGAAATAACGCAGTGGTTAGTAGCGGTGGTATCCTTGCCACCGCAACACCTTATTATTTTACAAGCGGATTAAGCGGAAACTAATGTAGGAGGCTACGGCATTCCTGCCGTAGCCATTGACAACTGAAATACATTTCATTACGATTGTTTGCCGTTGGCTACGGCAAGAATGCCGTAGCCTCCTACAGTTTGATTAAACCATTGTTAATCACATACACATCAGTCCTTAATTGATAACAATCCATCATCGTTCGCTGTATAACGGCGTGCGCAAACGTTTACACACTCTATACATTACATTTACATTAAAAAATAGCACACTGAATTGATATAAATCATAATTTTGCACATGAAAAGATCCTAATAACTGTTGTAACTAAAAACAATTTATTATAAAATCAAAAGCTACATGAAGAAGCAGGTTAAATTCCCTAATGCCCTCAGAACAGCTACGCTCTCAGCAGGCTTGTTCCTGTCGGCAAGTGCCTTCGCACAGCAGGTTGTTGTGAAAGGCAACGTAGTAGACGAAACCGGCGAGCCGGTTATCGGTGCTTCCGTCAAGGTTGTAGGCGGTACATTAGGTACTGTTACAGACATCGACGGTAATTTTACTCTCAATGCCGACAAGAAGTCGACCATTGAAGTGACTTACATCGGCTATGAACCTGTAAAGATGCAGGCCGGCCAGAACCTAACAATCCATCTCAAGAACACTTCCTCTACACTTAACGAGGTTGTCGTAATCGGTTACGGCGCTGTTAAGAAGTCGGACCTTACCGGTTCGGTAACAGCTCTCAAGCCCGACTCAAAGAACAAAGGTCTTGTGGTGAACGCTCAGGACATGCTCTCGGGTAAGGTGGCAGGTGTGAACGTTACGTCAAACTCTGGTGAGCCAGGCGTAGGCACACAGATCCGTATTCGTGGCGGCTCTTCACTGAACGCCAGCAACGATCCGCTGATCGTTATCGACGGCGTACCTATGGACAACAACAAGGTGGGCAACACAGGCTCCAACTTGCTTTCTACAATCAACCCGCAGGATATCGAGTCGTTCAACGTCTTGAAGGACGCTTCGGCTACAGCCATCTACGGTTCGCGCGGTTCTAACGGTGTCATCATCATCACCACAAAGAAGGGTCACAAGGGTCAGAAGCCGGAGATAAGCTACTCAGGTTCTGTATCGCTCTCTATGAAGAAGAAGACTCAGGATGTGATGAACGGCGACGAGTATCGTGCTTACGTCAAGAGCCTCTTCAACGAGAACGACAATGCCGTTAAGGCTCTCGGTACAGCCAACACCGACTGGCAGGAACTCATCTACCGCAAGGCAGTGAGCCACGACCACAACGTAACGGTATCTGGCTCTGTAAAGGACTATCTGCCCTACCGCGTATCTCTCGGCTACACCGGCCAGCAGGGTATCTTGAAGAACTCTGACTACAACCGCTACACGGCTTCAGTGAACCTCAACCCGTCGTTGCTGAACAACCACCTCAACCTCAACCTCAACGCCAAGGGCATGTTCTCTAAGGCTAAGAAGGCTGACAATGCTGCCATCGGCAATGCCGTTTCGTTCGACCCGACACAGAGCCCGTACGGATACACATCGCAGCGCGACCTCGCTATGCTCGGTTCTAACGCACAGCAGACACTGCATAACTTCGGCGGCTACTTCAACTGGCTTACCGCCGCAGGCGGCTTGGGCGACCCGTCATGGGCATTCACACGCTTCAAGGACGCTCCTGCCAACCCGCTCGCTCTGCTCGAACTCGGCAACAAGCAGGAGAAGGTAAAATCGTTCATCGGTTCGGCTGACATCGACTATAAGGTACACGGCTTCGAAGACCTGCGCCTGCACGCTACTCTCGGTCTTGAGGTGGCTAAGGGTACAGAGGACGAGTCGCAGCCTACATCTTATGCCTATACATTATATTATGGTGGCATCACAGACAACGAGAACTTCAAGCGCAACGAGCTGCTCAGCCTCTACGCTCAGTACTACAAGGACTTCAACAAGAACCACCACTTCGACATCATGGGTGGCTACGAGTATCAGCACTTCTTCTTCCGCTACAACAACTCGTGGATGCAGTACTACCCGCAGACAAACCCAGATCATGCAGGTGAGGTGTTCAAGGACACTAAGGACGTAGACAAGTACGAGAACTATCTCGTTTCGTTCTTCGGACGTGCCAACTACACACTCATGAACCGCTACTTCTTCACCGCTACGGTGCGCGACGACGGTTCATCACGCTTTAAGGACCACTGGGGACTCTTCCCGTCGTTCGCCTTCGCATGGAACATGAAGGACGAGAACAACATCAAGGATATCAAGTGGCTCTCTGAACTGAAGTTCCGCGCCGGCTACGGTGTGACTGGTCAGCAGGAAGGCATCTCCAACTACATCTGGTTCAAGCAGTACAAGAAGGGACAGAACTTCGGTCAGTACCCGATTATCGGCGACGGTTCTATCTACACTCCGCTCTACTACAACGACAAGCTAAAGTGGGAGACCACAACAACGTATAACCTCGGTCTTGACTTCGGTATCTGCAACCGACTCACCGGTAGCATCGACTGGTACGTACGCAATACCGACGATCTTATCAACGACGCACCTGTAACTGCACTCGCAGGCTCTGCCGACCGCGGCTTGCAGAACATCGGTTCGCTGAAGAACACCGGTGTTGAACTTTCATTGAACTACGTAGCAGTGAACACCAAGGACTGGTACTGGACGATGAACTACAACCTCACGTACAACCGCAACCGCATCACCGACCTCAACGGCGTGAGCGACAACGGCGACCCTGTAATGACTGGCGACAACATCGACTCGTCTAACAAGGTGCTCGCATACCAGACTGGCTACGCTGCCAACTCGTTCTACGTTTACCAGCAGGTTTACGACAAGAACGGCAAACCGCTTGAGGGCGTGGTAGTAGACCGCAACGGCGACGGCGTCATCTCTGAGGCTGACCGCTATCTCTACAAGAGCTCTATGGCTCCTGTAACAATGGGCTTCTCTACACGTGTAGAGTGGAAGAACTTCGACCTCGGATTCTCACTCCGCGCAAGCCTCGGCAACTACTTATACAACAACTTCGAGCAGGGACAGCGTCTGAAGACCACCAGTGCAGTATGGTGCCAGGACTCTTACTTAGCTAACCGCTCTGTAAGCAGCCTCGGCTGGTTGTCAGACTCTAACACATCGAAGCTCTCCGACTACTTCGTACAGAACGCTTCGTTCCTGAAGATGGACAACATCACACTCGGCTACTCGTTCGACCGCCTCTTCAAGAGCGGCTCATGGAAGGGCATCTCTGGTCGTGTGTACGCTTCTTGCAGCAACGTGTTCACCATCACCAAGTACAGCGGCATCGACCCTGAGGTTTACAGTGGCATCGACAAGGACGTTTATCCACGTCCTATCACATTCCAGTTCGGTCTGAACCTCAACTTCTAAACAAAAAACATAACTTAAACGATTCACGACAATGAAAAGATATATAAAATCGGCTCTCGCACCTGCCGCTGCGCTGCTCATCAGCCTCGCTTCGACATCGTGCCTCAACGACCTTGACAAGGAGCCTATCAGCCCGAAGATTGACCTCAACGTCAACAACGACGGACTGCTCAACAAGTGTTACGCCAACTTCGGCATCAACGGCAATGGTAGCGGATCGAACAGCGACGACGATCCGGACGTAAAGGGATTCAACGACCCAGGTATGACCGGTCTTGTACGTGCTATGTTCAACATGAACGAGCTGCCTACCGACGAGGCTACATGCTCATGGGGCGACGGTCTGCAGGAGCTCAACGCGGCTAAGTTCGACCCGTCACACGCTTGGGTGAAGCTCTACTACACACGCCTCACTCTGGGCATCACGTTCTGCAACCAGTATCTCGAAGTTGCAGGCGGCGAGGACAAGCAGAAGACAGCAGAGTGCCGCTTCCTCCGCGCTATGCAGTACTACCTGCTTCTGGATGCTTACGGAAATGTCGGCTTCTCTACAACACTCGAGAAACCGCACAGAATAGAACGCGCAGAACTCTACAAGTGGCTCGTAGAAGAGCTGAACACTATTGAGCCAGACCTCGCCGAGCCGAGAGTGAAGACCGGCAGCGACGCCGACTACGGCCGTGTAGACAAGGCTGCTTGCTGGCTGCTTCTCTCACGCCTCTACCTCAACGCTGAGGTTTACAGCGGCAAGGCAGAATGGCAGAAGGCTAAGGACTATGCCAAGAAGGTTATGGAATCTCCGTACGACATCAACACTACATCTGTAGGTCGCTGGAGCGCATACCAGCTCGTGTTCATGGGCGACAACGACAGATCTGCTGCCTCAAAGGAGATTCTCTTCCCTATCGTGAACATCTCTGGCAAGACTGCAAGCTACGGCAACTCGCTTTTCCTCATAGCTGCTTGCTTCGATCCGTCTATGCACGCCAACCCAAACGACCCGGACGGTTCTAACGGTTTGGTAGGTCAGCAGTGGATCGGTCTGCACCCACGCGTTACGTTGCTCAAGAAGTTCTTCCCGAGCACATCTGCTCCTGAGGTTCCTTCTTACGAGATGACTTCTCAGGCAGGCGACGACCGCGCTATCTTCTGGGGTCAGGGTCGCTCATACGAGATTGAGAACATCACAAAGTCGGCTGAGGGCTACGGCGTCTGCAAGTTCCTCAACTACAACAGCGACAACTCTACAAACACCGACCCGGCTTTCGCTGATATGGACTGGCCGTTCATGCGTGCTGCAGAGGCTTACCTCAACTATGCAGAGGCTGACGCTCGCCTCAATGGTGGCAAGACATCGCAGGAAGGCACACGCATCCTTAACAAGCTGCGCGCTCGTGCCAACGCAAGCACCCGTGCCGAGTCAAGCAACTACTCGCTCAACGAGATTTGCGACGAATGGGCTCGCGAGTTCTACTTCGAGGGTATGCGCCGCACAACACTCGTACGCTTCGGACTCTTCGGTGGCAACACTGGCTACAACTGGGACTGGAAAGGCGGCGAGTCGGCTGGCAAGGACTTCGAGGCATACAAGAACATCTACCCGATTCCTCTGACACAGCTCCAGAGCAACACAAACCTTAAACAGAACCCTGGTTACACCAACTAATAACAACGTCCGGAGGAGAGCGACAATCTCTCCTCCACCGTTACAATCAACCTAACAAACAAGCATAAGCAATATGAAAAAGATATTGAAATCGGCATTGCTGATCATGATGGGTCTCGTGATGTTCACATCGTGCGAGGACGACAACGACAGCAATCCTATCGTTAAAACACCGACGGAGTTCCATTTGAACACTCCGGCACTGGCTGCTACGAATATCGACCTCACCAACTCTTCAGCAATAGTGTTCACATGCTCGCAGCCTAACTACGGTTTCCCTGCATCCACTATGTATAAGGTGCAAGTATCGCTGAAGGAAGATATGACCGACTTCGTAGAACTCGACCAGTCGTTCCCTAATACAGTATGCAACGTAGACGCAGCTATGCTCGCAAGCACACTCACCACAATGGAGCTGAACGCAGGCAAGAGCGAAGCCGACTTCCCGATGGATGTAAAGGTATATGTACGTATGCGTGCGTTTATGACTACCGATACCGGCTCGCCGGTGGCTGACACCGAGATTCTTTCTAACGTCATCTGCCTTGAGAACGTTCACCTCAACTACTCGCTGGCTCCTGTTACAATGCCTGAGCACCTCTACGTTGTAGGCGGCTTCTGCGGATGGGACTGGGGCAACAGTTTCGAGTTCGTACCGGTTTACGACCATCCGGAGATGTACTGGCGCATGGTTTGGATTGACAAGGCTGGCGTTAAGATCAACACAGCTAAGGATTGGGACGGCAACCAGAAGGGCTACAACGACATCACCGTAGCCGGCGACCTCGCTGCCAAGATCTCTACTAACGACGACGGCAACATCTGCTCTACAACTCCGCAGTGGTACCTCATGGTGGTTACTGCTTCTGTAAGCGGACGCGATATCAAGTACACAGTAGAGTTCAACGAGCCGAACGTTTACCTCATCGGCGAAGCAATGGGCCAAACCGAATATACCGAACTGGCGGAGGACTGCAAGTTTGAGGTTCCGGCAACAATGGACGCCGACTTCGTTTCACCGGCATTCACTGGAAACACACCTGATGGTGCTGGTGTACGTGCTTACGTTAAGATTCCGGGCAACGACTGGTGGCACTCTGAGTTCATGGTGCTCAACGGCGAGATCGCTTACCGTGGCAAGGGCGGCGACCAGGACCGCGTGGCAGGTAAGGTTGGCCAGAAGCTCTACCTCAACTTCTATACAGGTAAGGGTAGCCTCAAGTAAGAAAATGAAGTTTCACAAGTTTCGCAGGTTCTTCTGCCTGCGAGACTTGTACAAAGCAACTTTTCAACATTAAAAAGACAAAGGAAATGAAAAATATTTCAAAGCTTTTAGCATTCGGCTTCATGGGACTCGCACTCGCTTCGTGCGACGACAGCTACGACGACTGGAGCCAGCCACAGCAGAACCCGCAGGAGGAGATTATCACACTGCCTAACTTCACTGCTACAGTGGCACAGCCTATCGACTTCGATCAGGTTACATCAGACAGCGTGACGGTGTTCACACTCAACGACGCAACTCTTCCCGAGGGCGTGACTCTCGAAAAAGGACGACTCGAAATGACAGCACAGAACGCTGCAAAGACTACGGTAAACGTGAGCGGAAACGGACGTGCCTGCACAGCCGAACTGCTCGACGCAGTGGTAGCAGCTTACGGCAAACGCCCTGTGGAGCGCACAATGAAAGCCGAGGTGCTGCTGAACGCCATGAAGGACGGACAGGCTGCACTCATCAAGGCTGGAACAATCGAACTGAAGCTCACTCCGAAGGCATCGGAGTACACACCTATATATTATCTCGTAGGTGCGTTGCAGGGCTGGAAACCAGAGGTTAAGACTTGCATGTTCTACCCGCAGAGCCAGACAGTACAGACCTACACCACACAGTGGACTGGTGATGGCAATCTGAAGATTTGGGACGAGAACAACTTCGGCAATTGGAACAACTGTATCGGCGCAGCTACCGACGGCGACAAAGCTGCTTCGGGCAAGCTTGTGACAAGCAATGCTGGAGCAATAGTATGTCCGGAGCCAGGCACCTTCTACACACTGAAGGTTGACTTCGAGACTATGTCGTACACATGGACAAAGCTCGAGAACCAAACTCCTAAAGAGTTCGAGAAGATCGGTCTCATCGGTGACTTCAACGAATCGGGAGGTGACAAGGAGATGACTGCTACCGCACCGCACAACTGGACTGCGGAGGTAGATTTCGCTGCGGATACCAAAGTGAAGTTCCGCGCTAACGGCGCTTGGGACGACAACTGGGGTGCTGGCGTGAACATAGCAGAGAAGTACTACGGCACTGGCACAAATGGCGGCGATAAGATCATGGTTCCGGCTGGCAAGTACAACGTGTTCTTCAACGACATCACCGGCGAGTTCGTATTCGCTGCAAAGTAAACTTTTGATATCAAACATATAAAAAATAAAAAGTGAGATTGCGCATCAGTCGCAATCTCACTTTTTCGTATCTGCGTTTTCCTATCATAAATGCGTTAGCCGAAAAAATCTGCCATATCTCCCAGCACAGCATCTAACCGACACTGTATAAGCGCAATAAAGACTGGAAGATATCATGCAAATCGGAATATCTCCCAGTCTATCTTCCAGCCTTCGTTATGCTGTATCGGTTGGTGCACTTCTTGCTATGGACATCATTTGGTGCAATTCTTGATATGGACATCATTTGGTGCAATTATTGTTATGAACATCATTTGGTGCAATTATTGCTATGGACATCATTTGGTGCAATTATTGTTATGAACATCATTTGGTGCACTTGAGACAAGTGCACCCCCTAAAAGTGCACCCCCTAAATGCAAAAAAGGTGTATCAACATCATGTTGATACACCTCTTTCGTGTTCTGTGGGTGGTGATGGATTCGAACCACCGAAGGCATAGCCAGCAGATTTACAGTCTGCCCCATTTGGCCACTCTGGTAACCACCCGACAGCTTTTGTCTTAAAAGCGAGTGCAAAGGTACAAATTAATTTTGATACTACAATAACTTTGCACAGTTTTTTTTCATTATCTATAAAAACAAACGCAAAAATAGTGAAAAAGCAGTTGCTTACACTATAATGCAGCTGCAATTCTTCTCACTTTAGCCAATCTATCCATGAAAGATGCGTCTTTACGAGTGGTTTGAATATTGTAGCGCATCTGCATCTTTAACAATGGTTCTGCATTTACACCTAATGCTGCCTCAAACAGAAGTGCAGTCTTTTCTGTAATAGGTCGTCGAGCATTAAGTATCTCGTTAAGTGCCGAATACGCAATGCCCATCTCGTCTGCCAACTGGCGTTGGGAGATGCCTCTATATTCTATTTCATCCTTAATGACCTCTCCCGGATGGGTGGGGAAAGCTGGATTTATATTATTTGCTATCATATTTTGTGTCATCATACTACTGCTTATTTATAATGGTTTGACAATTCTATTATGTTACATATAGTTGCTATGGTCTGACCATTTTCAAACTGCTCTTCAAACTCAATTCGATATTGGTCATTAACTCTTACCGAAGACAATCCATGTTTATCTCCTTCCAAACGCTCATAATTAAGAGAGTTGTACTTCCATAATCCATGAATATTATCTTCGGCAATCATCAGGTCTATAACACGGATATACCTCTTGACAATCTGAGGTTGAAAGCGATGCTTTTTATCCGCTTTGCCCGTTTCATACAGGTCACGTAGATACGCTTCGTTAAACTTTACTTCCACAACTTATTCATTATCTTTTGCAAAAATAGTGCAACAAATTGACATTCACAAATTTTGTGAAGATAAATTCAATTACATTAACAATAGCAATGAAAATTTGTACGACTCCCAAATTAATAGTAAATTTGCAACTATTCAGAAAACAAATCAAAAAACCTAAATACATGAAGAGAACTTTATTGTTAGTGGCTGTTGCAGCATTGGTATGCAGCGGCACTGCCTACGGACAGCGCAAGGCGAAGCGTCAGGCAAAGAAGGACGTGCCGACGATAGTCCATGCGGTTGAAACGAAGGACATCGCCGAGGTGGTTGACTCATGGGTGGAGAACGAGCAGAAGTTTGAGGACCAGAAGCTCCCGGCACACGCTACGTTCATACCCTACTCGTCTACATCGCAGATGATGCAGGACAAGTGCTACGCCATGCCGTGGCTCACGCCGGAGCGTGCCGACTACCTGCTGCTCAACGGCGAGTGGAAGTTCCGCTACACTGCCGACTGGAAGCAGGGCAAGCCCGAAGCAAAGGACTTCTATGCCGACAACGCTGACGTATCGGCGTGGGACAACATCAAGGTGCCGCTCAACTGGGAGATGGCTGGCTATGATGTGCCTGTATATAACAATGTGGGCTATCCGTTCCACAACGACCCGCCGCGCATCAAGGCGATGGACGACAACTTCGACAAGAACCCTGTGGGTTCGTACCGCCGCACGTTCAACCTGCCTGAGGGCTGGGAGAAGGAGAAGCGCGTAGTGCTCCACTTCGACGGAGCGTGCAGCGCCATCGTGGTATGGGTGAACGGCAAGTACGCCGGATTCTCTGAGGGTGCGAACACCGATGCAGAGTTCGACGTGACGGCACTCGTGCGCAAGGGCGAGAACAACGTATCGGTGCGCGTGTACCGCTGGTCGGACGGCTCGTACCTTGAGGGTCAGGACATGTGGCACCTCGCCGGCATCCACCGCGACGTGTATCTCATGGCTACTCCGAAGGTGGCTGTAAGCGACCATTACATCACATCGCAGCTCAGCGAGGGCTACACCGCAGGTTCTATGAACGTGGAGCTGACCGTAGACAACTCGCTGAAGCAGAGCGCAAGCAAGACTCTCGAAGTGGAGCTGCTCGACCCCGCAGGCCAACTCGTTGCGAAGAAGCAGCAGGCTGTGACACTGACAGCAAAGGACGCGCAGAAGACTGTTTCTATAGACTTCGAGGGTCTGACGGACCTGAAGCTCTGGTCGTCTGAGCACCCGTGGCTCTACACCGTCATCGTGCGCCAGATGAACAACGGCGGCGAGGAGATGGTATTCTCTACAAAGTACGGTTTCCGCAGCGTGGAGCAGAAGGGCAACCTCATCTACGTGAACGGCAAGCGTGTGTACTTCAAGGGTGTGAACACGCAGGATATCCATCCGCTCTTGGGCCACGCCATCGACGTGAAGACAATGCTGCGCGACGTGGAGCTGATGAAGAAGGCTAACGTAAACACCGTGCGCACATCGCACTATCCGCGCCAGGCGAAGATGTACGCCATGTTCGACTACTACGGCCTGTACTGCATGAACGAGGCTGACGTGGAGTGTCACGGCAACCAGAGCATCTCTGACATACCGTCGTGGGAGGCTGCATACGTAGACCGCACGGCACGCATGGTGCTGCGCGACCGCAACCACCCGAGCGTGGTGTTCTGGTCGCTCGGCAACGAGTCGGGCGGCGGCTGCAACTTCCAGGCTACATACGACTGCGTGAAGCGTCTGCTACCGCGTCGCGACGCATGGGTTCACTACGAGGGCTGCAACCACGGCGAGAAGTACTCCGACTTCGGTTCGGACATGTACCCCGTGGTAAGCAAGTTGATTGAGCATCGCGACGGACTGAACAACAAGCCTTACTTCATCTGCGAGTACGCTCACGCCATGGGACAGGCTGTGGGTAATCTGCAGGAGTACTGGGACGTGATAGAGAACAGCAAGGGCATCGTGGGCGGTTGCATCTGGGACTGGGTGGACCAGGGCATCTACGACACACGCCGCATCAAGGCTGGTCAGCCGCTGACCGATCCTGAGACTGGTATACCCTACTACACTTCGGGCTACGACTATACTAAGATGAACCGTGGCGACTATGGTTTCCAGGGCGACTTCATGAGCAACGGCATCATCACTCCGGGACGCGAGTGGACAGCTAAGCTCGACGAGGTGAGGTACGTTTACCGCGATGTCGACTTCGTGTCGTTCGCCAAACATAAGCTCACACTGAAGAACAAGTTCGCCTTCACCGACCTGAGCAACTACAGTCTCTCGTGGAGCATCAGCGGACGCGGCGAGGGAGAGAGCAACTTGGCTCACGGCGCAGTGAAAGACCTGCAGTGCAAGCCGGGCGAGACATGCGTGGTAGAAATTCCGTACGACGTGAACGTGCCGGCTGACAAGGAGATTATCATCACCTTCAAGCTCAAAGTTAAAGACAAGACCGCATGGGCAAACCGCGCTCACGTGATTGCAGCACAGCAGTTCCGCCTCACAACAGACGCAGCTGCCAACTGTCCGTCGGTAGCCGACCCGACATACGTGCAGCACAACACCATCGCTCTGCCTGCAATCAGCGAGAAGGGCAAACTGAAGGTGAAGGGCAACAGCGTTGAGGGCAAGAACTTCAGCATCAAGTTCGACACTGACGGCACCATCGCCGAATGGACATTCGATGGCAAGCAGATCGTCATGCCGTCAGCAGGCCCCGACTTCAACGGCTTCCGCCGCATCGCCAACGACAACATCTCGCTCGGTGCAACGGGTGGTGTAGCCGAGAACGAGAACAAGGAGGAGGGTGCGCTCTCTGGTCAGAAGACGCTCGTAAAGGCTCCGAAGAAGCAAGGCAAAAACGTGGTCGTTGAGACTGCCGTGTCGAACGGCAAGGACACCCACCACATCCTGTACACCATCTACCCGAACGGCGAGGTGGACATGCGCGTAGCGTTCAACAACTCTTCGGAGGAGACACGCCGCGTGGGCATCACAATGCAGTTCGCACCGGGCTTCGAGAGCGTGCTCTACTACGCTAAGGGTCCGCGCTCCAACTATATCGACCGCCAGCGTGGCTCGCTGCTCGGCTGGTACCGCACATCGGTAGACAAGATGTTCGAGGAGCAGTCGGCTCCGCAGACCATGGGCGACCGTCAGGGCTTGCGCGAGATGATGCTTAAGAACAATGGCAACGGCGTTGGACTGAACATGAAGGTGGAGGGTCAGCTCTCCTTCTCGCTCTCGCACTACGACGACCAGCAGTTCAACTACGACGTGTTCTACGGTGGCAAGCACCCGTACGACCTGACACGCAGCGAGCAGGTGTTCGCTCACTTCGACTTCTGGCAGCGTGGCATCGGCAACCATTCGTGCGGTGGCGACTCTTGTCTGCCGCAGTTCAAGACTCCTACCGGCGAGCACGTGGTGACAATGCGCTTCGCGCCGTACACATTCAACCCGAAGACACGCATCTTGCCTAAAATGCAGAGAATAGAAAAGAACCGTTAGAAGGGTAAGAACTACAGATTTGCAATGAGCTTTGACAAAAGCACATTGCAACTTGAAGCATCTGCGTCGGTCGGTGCGGATGTCTGCGTCGGTCGGTGCAGATGTCTGCGTCGGTCGATACGGATGTCTGCGTCGGTCGGTGCGGATGTCTGCGTCGGTCGGTGCGGATGTCTGC
>OFMS01000650.1_pt1 | contig 32907 bp, 25 predicted proteins | sample 1541871 | NCBI WGS metagenome assembly OFMS01 (sample SAMN04209251, study PRJEB22552) | human gut metagenome | biome: gut; material: feces | host: Homo sapiens | place: USA: Oklahoma
AAAACTGTGTTAAACTATTATTATTATAGCCTGACACAGTTTATTTTACACTCTCAAGCATTATAGAAATTGTGCCACATAACAAAAGAACTAAGTAAAGATTATTCGAATTTTCTTTATAATCTTTCATATAGTTTGTCGTAAAACTTTGCAAAATATTATTGGCAATATTTATTGCATGATGCGGACTTCTAATTTCAAGCATGTATGCTCTGTTGTTAGCATAGAATATGCTTCTGACAACATTTTCTATGCTGTCAGGAGTGTTGACTTTGTAATATGCGGAATATGTTACACCAATTTTGTCTTCTGGTGTATTCAACTTAAATCCTTTCCAATTGATTTTTGCCGAGAGTTTTGATAGGGGAAAAGTCCAATTGTTATAATCATAAAGTCTGCTTTTAAATTGGTACACCAGCTCTTTATCATTAGAAACACTTGTGTCATCATTTTTGAAAACTGTTAGTGTGTAGGTGTAATTATATGGCGCTTTTCTCCAATCGTAGTCCCACATCCAAGAATTTTTCCAACCAACAATACTTCTGTTCCACCAATTGTTACCGTTATAGATTGGTACTTGGCAAGGACGTTGGTAATAATGTTTATAGTAATACACACTATCTCCTGTCCCTATAAACATTGATATTGGATTTCCATTGGGTATTGAACCCCAATTTTCCATATCTTCAATCTCGTTATATCCTATTTTGTTAGGTTGCGAAAAGTATGTGCTATTTTGGGCTACTGATATTTTTTCATTGTCATAATTTATAAACCGTTCTGTATAATATTCATTGAAATTCAGCAAATATTTTAATGGTAGGGTTTTATTGATTACCACGCTTGACAACAAACAAATACATAGAAAGAGAGGAATTATATATACAAGAAACTTATTTTTCTTTTGAACCTCTTTCTCTTTCATAGGTCCATTTTTATCGCTCAATATATTGTCATCATTCTCTTTCTTGATAAATGACATTTCATTTGAACCAACATAGTTGACAGTAATAATGTTATCTGACTTACATGAATTATCTGACTCACATGAATTATTAGATAATTCACATGAGTCTTTGTTATTTGACTGTTTTTCCACTTTTTCAGAGTCGCTGTCCTCCCCTTCAACATTATTTTGAGTTATAGATTTCGCATCTTTATAATATGTTCCTGTAACAATGTCTATTAGAGAACGTTTACGGAACAATACTGGGATATCAATGATAAAGAAATATATAATAATAGTTGTCGTATATGATATTATTGTTAAAAATGCCCTAAATTGTATCGCTATAAAAATGAAAATTCCTAATACTATTGCACGGTAAAATGATAAAATCATACCAACTTTGTTGTCGAATATATCAACGCAACGTCCTCCCATGATGTATTTACCAATTGACGCTTTCAAAATTTGTTCACAAATGAAATAATAAAACATGTTCATAATCGTGAACGAATAAACAATAAAATGATCTATCCTTTCTAAGGAATATGCATTGTTTGCTACTGCTTCTATCCATGGATAGGAAGCCGTTGATTCGTTAAGTATAGCTCCTATGAAAACACCAAGGTCTCCAGCGCTATATGGCAAAAATATAAATAACAAAAAACCAAATAAGAAAACTAATATAATTTTATCAATTAAACTTCCTATTAAACGTTTAAATATATTCATTTTTCTCTTTTTATTATGTTAATGATAACGTGAGTTCGTCGTAAGCGTTTATAAATATCTTCTAATTGAACACTAAAGGGATCTTTTAAAGAATCTAATCACTGTCATAATACAACATCTCATTATTGCCGTATTGTTTATATTCATTAACAAAAGCCATTAGCATCCCATTAAATTTTAGACCCTGATACTTGTTTGTTTTTTATTCTATACATTACTTTGTTATATTGAACCACCTCATCTTTCGAGAATCGTATGTACAAATCTTTCTTACCTTTTGAGCCGAGGAAATGGAACTCAAACTCTGCAGGAACTTGAGCAGCAATACTCCAGAAAGTTAAACCTGTTGTTTGGTCAGCCAATGTAACAGCTTGATCCAATCTTGACCAAGCCTTAAAGTTTGTGGCTTCACCAAAGTCCTTCATACTTTCATCTACGATAATCTCGATGTTGACAACTTCGCCTGTACATGAAATATCATTCATTGTATATCCAACTTCCATTCTCCTTGGCAAAGTGCTCTTTTGCGTAGTTACGTTTATCTTCAATTCATCCAAAGGCGTTAATTGCTTTTCAAGAGCCTCTGCAATTTCATCTGGAGTCAACGTGTTACGAACTATTACGTCGCCAGTATTCATACTCTTTACAACATGCTCGAATATGACATGATAATCTACCATCTGTTGAAAAACGCGCCTTTCAGAACCAAGGGATGACGAAATTCCTGCTATCATGTTTTGCTTCATGTTTCCATAGAACATTTTTATCCTTTCATTCGGCATAATGTTTTCATCTATTATTTGGATGATGCGATATACTGAGTCAACATACTCTACGCTCATTTTCATTCCCATTGGTCCTTCTTTTATGCCATTAGCATTCTGCGCATTAAAGTATTCAGCCTTTTCAACCAAAGCGGGGCATCTATTATCCTTAATTGTGTTATTTGCGCTTTTATTACGACAAGCACACAATATTGATAAGAATGTCAAAATGACGAATGAAACAATAAGTCTCTTTTTCATACCTAATAATACCTTTAATCAATAACAACGTTAGTGTTTCTAAGAAAATTTCTGATATCTTTTCGATCTGAATCAGAAAGGTATGGGTACGTTTCGAAGTCTTCAGTTCTAATATGAAACATATCATTAATTGTTTCTCCTTTAATAAATACAGAACGGCCTTCATCGTTGAAGTCTATACCTAACCTTTCGTTTTTTACTGAACATTTTTTTACACTCATAATCCACTAAGCGTTTGTGCCAAACAGACTCCCCCAAGATGGCGTTTTACAAAAAAGAGTTAGGCTACACATAAAAGAAGACGTGGGAATCTCACAATTGCTCGTTCCATTTTCAAAGGCTCTGACATCATACTTTTGTCGAAATAAGCAACTCATAAACCCAAGCCAAGATATAAATAAAAGATCAAGATTACTTCGCAGCTAACAATGGCTATCAGCAATACTTATATCAGACATTACATATCTATGGGAGAAATTGTGCTTAGATGTTAGAAACTTTTGTAGAACTGTCAGATTTCTGAAAGTCAAGCAAAAACGTCAAGTAACGCCTTTTCTATATATAGGTCACTGTCCCGCGCCATTCCCCGTTGGTATGCCCATACATGGTATCTCATACCTCGCTCGGAAAACTAAAGTAAACTAAGTTTTTCTATAGCCAAGATCGGACATCACATTGCCTACCTACCGATGGTTACAAACCTGCAGAGTTAGAACGGTTCAGAAAACTTTACAAAAATACGAAAATTCCATGAATTTATACAGTTTTCTATGAAAAAAGAATACGAAATAGCCTATCAATAGTCTTGCGAAACAACTTTTTCCTGACACGATGACGAAGTCATGTCTTTTGGAATCCATTCTTTTGCTTCATCTACAAGATTTTCGACCCCGTCTTCACTATATGCAACACCAATCGTAGCAAGTTCCTTAATCTTGCCACCAATTTTATCAACAACAATAACTCCGATATTGCCGGAACGATGTCTTTTCTTTCTGATAAACATAGTAAAAAACTTTTGCGTCACCCAAAATTAGGTGACGCAAAGATACAAAATATTGTTTATCAATCAGTTATAAAATACGTATTTTTTTGAGTGACGAAGTCAGGAAAAAATCCACCATATCTTCCAGCATCGGCGTAACGCTCACGATATGAGCATAATAAAGGCTGGAAGATATTCTTGAAAACCGAATATCTTCCAGCCTATCTTCCAGCCTTAAACAATCAGAACTTCTTTCCAAACACGATGCTTAAGAATGTCTTTATGAGCACGGTAAAGTCGAACCAAAGCGACTGGTGCTCAAGATAATAAAGGTCGAGTTCGAGGCGGCGCAACATCTTCTCAATGGTGTCGGTGTAGCCGTTGTAGAGCGTTGCATACGACGTGACGCCTGGGCGGATAGCATAGAGCTGCTCATAACGCGGGTCGCGCTCCATAATCTGGTCGATGTAGAATTTGCGTTCGGGACGATAACCGATGAACGCCATATCGCCACGAACTACATTCCACAACTGCGGCAGCTCATCGAGATGATGGGCACGCAAGAACCGACCCACACGCGTGAGGCGCGGGTCGTTCAAAGCTCCTTCGAGCAACAACTGCGGTCCGTCTTTCTCGGCGTCGCGCGTCATGCTGCGGAACTTATATATGTAGAATGGCTTACCGTGCAACCCAATGCGCTCCTGCCGATATATCGTTGGCGCACCGTCTTCGAGCCAAATGGCAACGATGCAAATCAAAAATAACGGCGCAAAGACAACGAGGCACACAGCAGCTATTATGAAGTCGAGAACTCTTTTCATCTGTTATGTCTACGTATGCGATAGTCCGAAAAGCCATGAAAACGTTTTCATGCGCATCATATTATATAGTATGATATTACGAATGTGCCGGACATCTTTGCAAAGGTACTCCTAAAATTGCAGAATAGAGAATTATATGCAGAGTATTTCACGTTGTGAAACACTTGTTAACTATTCGGGTTAATGCGAAGGAGAGAAAAGAATAGAAAAAGGGCATATAACAAAGGCTACGGCAAGAATGCCGTAGCCTCCTATGTGGGTGTGCGTGATGCGGGCAGGAATGCCCGCACCTCCTATTGATTAGAGCTGTGCAAGCTCCACCACCTTATCTACAGCTGCAGAGAGTCCGTCGACATTCTTGCCGCCAGCCTGAGCGAAGTGAGGCTGACCGCCGCCACCGCCCTGAATGAGCTTGGCAGCCTCGCGAACCATCTGACCAGCGTTGAGCGAATGGTCCTTCACGAGGTCGTCGCTCATGCAGACGTTGAGCATCGGCTTCTCGTGAGCTACTGTACCTACAACGGCGAGCAGATTAGCTGGAACAGCCTGGCGCAGCTTGAACATGAGGTCCTTGGCAGCAGCCGGCTCTAACGGGAGGACTGCTGTGATGACCTTCACGCCGTTCACCTCGCGTGCCTTAGCGATGAGGTCGTTCTTTGTGCGTTCTACGGCAGCAGCCTGGAACTGCTCGATACTCTTCTTCATAGCGTCGTGCTCCTCGATGTACTTGCCGATGACACCCTGCAGGTCCTTTGCGTTGTTGAACAGACCGCGGATAGCCTTCAGCATGTCCTCTATGTCGTACATCAGCTCCTCACACTCCTTACCGGTCTTTGCCTCAATGCGGCGGATGCCGGCAGCTACGCTACTCTCAGAGATGATCTTGAACATACCGATGCGACCGGTCGACTGTGCGTGGATACCACCACAGAACTCGCAGCTCGGACCGAAGCGCACTACGCGCACCTTGTCGCCGTACTTCTCGCCGAAGAGGGCGATAGCACCGAGCTTCTTAGCCTCCTCGAACGGAGTGTCGCGGTGCTCGTCGAGTGGCAGATCCTGACGGATGAGGTCGTTGACGAGACGCTCTACCTTGCGCAGCTCCTCGTCAGTCACCTTGGTGAAGTGAGAGAAGTCGAAGCGCAGCGTTGTGGGCGATACGAACGAGCCCTTCTGCTCTACGTGGTCGCCGAGCACCTGCTTCAGAGCGTAGTCGAGCAAGTGGGTAGCGGTGTGGTTGGCAGCCGAGCCCTCGCGAGCGTCTACATCTACGCAAGCCATGAAATCGGCTTCCGGGTTCTTCGGCAGAGCCTTCACGATGTGTACCGACTGTCCGTTCTCGCGCTTTGTGTCGGTGATTGTAACGGTCTCGTCCTCGCTGACGAGCACGCCGGTATCGCCTACCTGACCGCCCATCTCGCCGTAGAACGGAGTGTTGTCGAGCACGAGCTCGAAGTATGTATTCTTCTTCTGTGTCACCTTGCGGTAGCGCAGGATGTGGCACTCGTATTCGGTGAAGTCGTAGCCTACGAACTGCTGTTCGCCTTCGCGCAGGATAACCCAGTCGGAGTTCTCAACAGCGGCAGCGTTGCGTGCACGTTCCTTCTGCTTCTGCATCTCGGCGTCGAACTCGTCTGCGGCAACGGTGAATCCGTTCTCGCGGCAGATAAGCTCGGTGAGGTCGAGCGGGAAGCCGTATGTGTCGAACAGACGGAACGCCTGCACGCCGTCGAGCTCTGTCTTGCCCTGCTTCTTCAGTTCATCCATAGCCGAGTTGAGCATGTTGATGCCCTTCTCGAGAGTGCGCAGGAACGAGTCTTCCTCCTCCTTGATAACGTGGAGGATGAGGTCGTGCTGAGCCTTCAGCTCGGGGAAAGCCTCGCCCATCTCGCGTGTCAGAACGGGGATGAGTTTGTAGAGGAAGCCCTCCTTCTGTCCGAGGAAGGTGTATGCGTAGCGCACTGCACGGCGCAGGATGCGACGGATTACGTAGCCTGCCTTAGCGTTAGAAGGCAGCTGACCGTCGGCGATAGAGAACGCTACGGCACGCAGGTGGTCGGCGCATACGCGCATAGCCACGTCGGTCTCCTCCTTCTCGCCGTACTTCATGCCGGTGATAGCTTCCTCTTCCTTGATGATAGGCTGGAAGATATCGGTGTCGTAGTTGGAGTGCTTGCCCTGCATGGCGCGTACGAGGCGCTCGAAGCCCATACCGGTATCGATAACGTGCATCGGCAGCGGAACGAGCGAGCCGTTAGCCTTGCGCTCGTACTGCATGAACACGATGTTCCAGATCTCGATAACCTGTGGGTCGTCCTTGTTCACGAGTTCGCGTCCGGGCACCTTAGCCTTCTCCTCCGGTGTGCGCGAGTCGAGGTGAATCTCCGAGCACGGACCGCAAGGACCCGTATCGCCCATCTCCCAGAAGTTGTCGTGCTTGTTGCCGTTGATGATGTGGTCGGCGGGCACGTGCTTTGCCCAATATGATGCAGCCTCGTCGTCACGAGAGAGTCCTTCTTCCTCCGAACCCTCGAAAACGGTCACGTAGAGGTCGGCGGGGTTGAGCTTCAACACGTCTACGAGGTACTCCCAAGCGTAGTCGATGGCACCTTCCTTGAAGTAGTCGCCGAACGACCAGTTGCCGAGCATCTCGAACATGGTATGGTGGTATGTGTCGTGACCTACTTCCTCGAGGTCGTTGTGCTTACCGCTCACGCGAAGGCACTTCTGTGTGTCGGCACGGCGGCGCGGTTCGGGCTCGCGTGTGCCGAGGATGATGTCCTTCCACTGGTTCATACCAGCGTTTGTGAACATCAATGTTGGGTCATCCTTGATTACCATCGGCGCACTCGGCACGATGGTGTGTCCTTTCGACTCGAAGAACTTCTTGAACGAGTCGCGGATTTCATTAGCTGTCATCATATTATATAATATTGTCGTTTTGTTTTTTAATTTCTTTCTAAAACGTTTGCAAAGGTACTTTGTTTTGGTTACTTTTGCAAATAAATTGCAAATAATATGGCATTGAATACCAATAAGAACGTGAAGTTGTACTACTCTATTAAGGAGGTGGCTGCTATGTTCGACATACGAGAGAGCACGCTGCGTTTTTGGGAGACGGAGTTTCCGCATCTGAAGCCCAAGACCGTGGGACAGAACGTGCGCCAGTACACGGAGAAGGACATCGAGCAAATTCGCGTGATACACAACCTTGTGAAGGTGCGCGGCTTCAAGCTATCGGCAGCACGCAAGATGCTCAACAAGAACCGCACAGGCGTGGACAAGAGTTCGGATATTCTTGCCACACTAATCAGCGTGCGCGACGAGCTGAAGGAGCTGAAGAAGCAACTCGACGGGATGGTGTGATGCATAACGCAAGATGCAGATACTACAGAAACACGAGTTGCATGGCAAACCGTAGGAGGCTACGGCATTCCTGCCGTAGCCATTGCAAACAGTAGTAATAAGTTGCATTTCTATTACTAATGGCTACGGCAGGAATGCCGTAGCCTCCTACGATATGTATCACCAACAAAACTCATCGGGCGGCGGACGCAATCCAATCGGGCGGCGAACGCAATCCAATCAGGCGGCGAACGCAATCCAATCGGGCGGCGAACGCAATCCGATCGGGCGGCGGACGGAATCCGATCGGGCGGCGTTCGGTGCACGATGGCAATCATAAAGCTTTCACCCTTCCGCCCCACCCTTTACACCGTTAATTTATAAACTAAATCTACAATAAAACAATGAGAAAATTCTTCCTATTGTCTGCTGCTACGCTCCTCTCTGCCGTAGTTTCAGCGCAGACCGTAGCACGTATGGACGACCTGAAACCTGAACAGAAGTCGATGGCTGTAAGCCTCAAGCTCACAGGCGAACTGTCAACGACGGGCAACAGCGACTACCGCCAGTTGCGCGACCTTTGTTTCCAGATGCGCTCCGTAGACCTCAGCGAGGCACAGAGCACCGCAATCCCTAACAACGCATTCCACTCGCGCCACCAACTCGAGCAGATTACGCTGCCAACAGCAGCGAAGTCAATCGGCTCGCAGGCGTTCTTCGCGTGCGACAAGTTGGGCAAGATAATCATTCCGACTGGCGTTGAGAGCATCGGTGCAGCAGCATTCTCGGGTTGCACGGCGTTGGAGGAAATCATCATAAAGGGCAATCCACAGATTGGAGAGTACGCTTTCGCACGACTCGTGGGTCTGAAGACCGTGCGCGTCGACTCGAAGGTGCCACCAAAGGCTGACGCTACGGCGTTCTACGGACTCAACCGTAAGAACGTGAAGCTCATCGTGCCCACAGGCAGCGAGAAACTCTACCGCAAGGCAGCAGGCTGGAGCCTCTTCTTCAGCGACGCTAAGGAGCCGTATCAGGTGAGCAAGCCGGAGGACTGCCTCGTGCCGTTCCCCGTAGAACTGCAACTGCAGAAAGGTGGCAGTTTGAAGGTGAAGACCGCCTGGAACATCATAGCTGCCGACGGACTTGCCAATGAGGCTACACAAGCACGACGCGTGCTCACAGAGCGCATCGGCAACATCGTGAATAGTCGTCAGCGCGGCACACAGATTACGCTGGCACTCGACAACTCACTCAGCGACGACGAGGCGTACACGCTCGCTATCAACTCGAAGGGCGTGACGGCGAAGGGCAAGACAGCACGAGGTGTGTTCTACGCGCTCATGACGCTCGACCAACTGCTGCGCGGCAACGGCTCTACAGAGTGTGCCGACGCTATCCCTGCACTGTTCATCAGCGACAAACCGCGCACGCATGTTCGCGAACTGATGGTAGACCCTGCACGTACGTTCATACCGTTCGAGGATCTGAAGGCTTTTGTGCCCGAGATGGCACGCTACAAACTCAACGCCATGCACCTCCATTTGGTTGACGACCAGGCGTGGCGCATCGAGATAAAGAAATACCCACAGCTCACAACGCAGGCTTCATCGCGTTGGGGTCAGGACGACATACAGATGCCGTACAAGGGATACTACACTCAGGAGCAGATGCGCGAACTCGTGAAGCTGGGTGCTGAGTATCACGTAGACATCGTGCCGGAGATTGAGATGCCTGGACACGAGGTGGCTGCTATCAGCGTGTTCCCCGAACTCACATGCCACCAGCGTCAGGTGCCGATACGCACCACTTGCGGCGTGTCTAACGAACTGCTCTGCCCAGGCAACGACTTCACATACGAATTCCTTGGCAATGTGTTCAAGGAGATTGTGGACATATTCCCGTCAAAGTACATACACCTCGGTGGCGACGAGGCTGGCAACCCGGCACTCGACTGCTGGACCGACTGCCCGAAGTGCCAGGCACTGAAGCAGAAGCTCGGCATCAAGACCACCGACCGCTCTGAGAACTGGCGTCTGCAGGGCTACTTGTTCGACCGCATGATTGAACTGCTGCGCGACAAGTACGGCAAGACGCCGATGTTCTGGTACGAGTCTGACTTCAAGGAAATTCAGCCCGGCTGCGTAACCTTCGCTTGGCGCAGCGGACAGACGCAGGAGGCGCTCGACGCTGCCGTGCGCAACAACGCACGCATCATGCTCTGCCCTGGCGAGCACTGCTACTTCGACTACCCAATGTCAAAGGGCGACATGCCGGAGGTAAACTGGGGTATGCCTGCAACAACCTTGCAGGATGCCTACTCGCTCGACCCGGCGTGGGGTATGGACGAGAAGTTTGAGCAGAACAACCTCTTCGGTGTGGCTGGCACACTCTGGAGCGAGTGCATCCCGACCGTTGAGCGCATCTACTACCAGGCTTACCCACGCGCCATCGCTCTCGCCGAAGCCGGCTGGACAAAGCAGCAGAACCGCTCATGGGAAGGCTTCCTCACCCGCTTGAAGCCAACAATGAAAGACATGATGCGCCGTGGCATCACATGCTCGCTCGAAGTGAACGGCGAGAAGTAGGTCACGAAAGTACACTTTTTATGCCTTCTCTGGCAAAAACGCATAAAAAAATCCGCAATGCTAATCAACAAGCATTGCGGATTTTATATTTATAATATCTGTAACACCTCTTTGAGGTCTTCAATCTTCTTTAGCTCATCCATGATGACGCTAACCTCGCTGCGATCGTGAACGCGAATCTCAATGGTGCCGTCGAAGATACCATCCTCACTCGAGATTGTGATGCGGTGCATATTGACATCGAGTTTGTCAGATATGACCTCCGATATCTCGCGCAGCATACCCTTGCGGTCGATGCCACGCAACTCGATTGTAGCATCGAAGAACATCACCTTATGCATATCCCACTTCGCATCAAGGATGCGGTTGCCAAAGCTTGCCTTCAACTTTGAAGCCACGCTGCAGTCGCGACGGTGAATTTCTATGCGGTTTTTGTTATCGATATATCCCATGATGTCATCGCCCGGTATGGCGTGGCAGCATGTTGGGAAGATGTATTGCGATATATTCTCCTCATTGATAACGACAGGCTTCTTCTTATTAAAGCCCTCGCCAACAACAAACAGTTGGGGCTTCTTACCATCCTTATTATCGCCCTTCTTGAGAAACGGCACGAACTTGCGCCAACCGCCATTTTGATCGGTTTTACGTTCACGCAGTTCGTCTAAATCCTTATCACCGAGCAAGACAGAACGTTTACCGAGCATCAAGAAGAGGTCCTCATGCTTCTTTGCCTCGTGCAGATCGCAGAGTTTATTGAGCACGGGGGTAGTCATCTCAAGCTCGTTCTTGCTCAACCACTCATCAAGTATCTGCTCGCCACGTTTCTGCAACTCGCGATTGTCGCGACGCAGTATTGCCATAATCTTCTGCTTCGCCTTCGCCGTAAACACGAAGTTTATCCACGACGCCTGCACATGCTGCGACTTAGAGGAGAGTATCTCCACCTGATCACCGCTCTGCAGCTTGTGGCTAAGCGGCACGAGTTTGTGGTTCACCTTTGCGCCGATGCAGTGCGAACCGAGGAAGGTGTGTATCTGAAAAGCGAAGTCGAGAGCCGTACACTGCGCTGGCATGGTCTTAATCTCGCCCTTCGGTGTGAACACGAATATCTCGCTTGCAAAGAGGTTCAGCTTGATGGTATCGAGGAAATCCATTGCGTCGGGTTGTGGGTCGTCGAGGATTTCCTTGATAGTAGAGAGCCAGTTGTTGAGTTCCGAATCTTCATCAACAGTCTCTACGCTCGACTCCAGTCCCTGCTCCTTATACTTCCAGTGGGCAGCGAAGCCCTGCTCTGCCACCTCGTCCATGTGATCGGAACGTATCTGCACCTCTATCCATTTACCCTGCTTCGACATGAGCGTCACGTGCAGAGCCTGATAGCCGTTTGCCTTCGGGTGGTTCACCCAGTCGCGCAAACGGTCGGGGTGCGACTTATATATCTGACTGATTGCGACGTATATCTTGAAGCACTCGTTGATTTCCTCCGAGCGTTCCTTCGGCGTATAAATTATACGTACAGCAAGAATATCGTAGATTTCGTCGAAGGTGACGTGCTTGTTCTGCATCTTATTCCAAATAGAATAAGGACTCTTCACACGCGCCTTCAGATCATACTTGATGCCCATCTTGTCGAGGGCAGCACGTATCGGAGCGGTAAAGTTCTCAAAGAGCACATCGCGCTGCGCTTGCGTATCTGCAAGTTTTCCTTTTATATAATCGTATTCCTCCGGATGTTCGTAGCGGAACGAGAGGTCTTCAAGTTCGGTCTTTATCTTGTTCAAACCTAAGCGGTTGGCAAGCGGAGCATAGATGTAAAGCGTTTCGCCTGCAATCTTATACTGCTTATTGGCAGGCTGCGATTGTAGCGTGCGCATATTGTGCAGACGGTCGCATATCTTGATAAGGATGACACGTATGTCGTCGCTCATCGTGAGCAGCAACTTCTTGAAATTCTCAGCCTGCGCCGATGCCTTGTCGCCGAAGATGCCGCCCGAAATCTTTGTCAGTCCGTCTACAATCTGCGCAATCTTCTCGCCAAAGATGTTCGAGATATCCTCTACGGTGTAGTCGGTGTCCTCCACAACATCGTGCAAGAGTGCGGCGCAGATACTTGTAGAGCCGAGTCCCATCTCCTCTACGGCGATGCGAGCCACGGCGATAGGGTGCATAATATATGGTTCACCCGACAACCGGCGCACACCTTTGTGCGCCTGTCGTGCGAAGTTGAACGCCTTTGTTATTATGTCTACCTTCTTTCGGTGACGCGATGCCACGTATATATCAAGTACTTCCTTGAAGGCTTGTTCAATCATTTGGTCATCAGCAAGCTCACGCTGCTTGTCTTTCAGATTTTGGTCGTCCATGATTTAGGTCTCCTATATATTAATAAGGTATATATATGTATGCAGCAGTAGGAAGACTTCCGTATCATTACTACTTGACGCGGAGCTTCTTGCCTGCACGGATATTAGTACCGCTGATTTTATTCAGTCGCTTCAGTTTGCTCACTGTTGTTCCACTACGACGTGCGATTTCAGAGAGTGTATCGCCTTGGCGTATAGTCACGCTCCTACTACGACCATTCGAGCCTCTACGTGTTCTCGATTTGCTGTGTCTACCTCTGCCTTTAGAGCGGTACGACACGGTTGGGGTCTCTGTGTTCACAGCCACCTCAAGTCGTTTTGTGAGCAGTTCGTCAGGGCGATAGGCGTAGATAGAGTCTTCGTTATCGATGAAGTTGCCCACCATAGCCACGGGCAGGCGCAGTGCTGACGGTTTCGTTCTGCCGTTAACCACATTGCGACGATACTGCGGGTTGAGTTGCTTCACCTGGTCGACATCCATACCAAGCACCTTAGCTACCTGCTCGAAGTGTACATCGCGGTTGACTACCACGGTGTCGGTCTTCACGGGCAAGTCGGCACGCATCGGACAGATGTTGTGCTCGCAGTAGTAGTTCATAATATAGTTGGCGGCGATGAACGCCGGAACATAGCCACGGGTCTCCTTCGGCAGATAGGGATAGATGCGCCAATAGTCCTTCTCGCCGTTTGAGCGATGGATGGCTCGGTTAATGGCTTCTGGTCCGCAGTTGTAGGCTGCTATGACAAGGTTCCAATCGCCGAATATCTTATAGAGGTCGCGCAGGTAGTGAGCAGCGGCGTACGATGCACGCACGGGGTCGCGACGCTCGTCGACAAGCGAGTTCACCTCCAAGCCATACTTCTTGCCGGTTGTAATCATAAACTGCCACAGACCAGTGGCACCGACGCGCGAAACGGCGTTCGGGTTGAGTGCCGACTCTATCACTGGCAGATATTTCAGTTCGAGCGGCAAGCCGTAAGACTCGAGTGCCTCCTCGAATATAGGCATATAGAAGTTCTGTGCACCGAGCATAACGCTCACCGAGCGGCGCAAGCGTCCGCTGTAACGGTCTATGAACTTCTGTACGACATCATTGTATGGCATCTCAATGATTGTCGGCATACGGCTCAGACGTTCTTTATACACCTCCGCACTATACACGGGGTTCACATCGGGCATGTTGCAGTCGAAGTTAACATGCAGATAGGTCTTGCTATTGTAGTTGTTGAGCAGACTATCATAATCGTTGGTAAGTGCCTCGGGCAGGTCGATAACCTCCTGCTTGCCATGAGCATCGGTTATAACGATTTCGTCGCCATTATTCTCGCTCTGCGCGAGAGCCTGACTGGTAAAGCCGAAAAATGCTGCGGCTATAAGTATCAGTGATTTATTCATATTCGTTTGTTTGTCTTTAGAAATTCAGGCTACAACTCAATCCCAAGCTATTAGCCTTGAACGGATTTCTTTCGCGGTCGTTGTTGAGTATCGTAGGCTCCACCCTCAAGCTCAAGTCTTTCGAGATATCGAACTCGGAGAGCGATGCATCGACGTAGGCATCGATGATGGAGAGTGCGTAGACTCCCACCAAGCAGAAGAAGCTCAGGTCGCGCCAACGACGAAACTTGTCCTTACGTTTCTTGAAGAGTTGCTGATAGCGTTGTATGTTTGTCTCGTCAATCTTCGCTCCGAGATGCAAGAACTGATTATAGCTCTGCGTGTTCGGGTCGTCGTCCATCAAGTCGAGATACGCCTGCGAATAGTCGGAATACATCTGGTTGTTCCAACGCATGGCATAGGCGCAACCAACGAATCCGCCATACACGATCGGCAGTTTCCAATACTTGCGGTTGTATATCTGTCCGGCACCAGGTAGGACAATAGCGAGCCACATTGCACGCTTCGGGTTGGGTCGCCACGTGCTCCAGTCGCGCTTCGGCTTACTTATGACGGTGTCGCTGGCTACGAAGATACTATCGGCTTTTATAGACGTGAACTGAACATCCATACTATCAGCTACGACCTGCTCTTGCGCCTTTGCTGTTGTACCGAACAGCAGCAGAAACGCAGTAAGTGTCAATGTTTGTAATATATATGTAATGTCCTTTTTCACTGTTCTTCTTTATGATTTGTTTATCTACAAGTAACGCACAGAACGTTTACTTCATCTTATCGAACACAGCCATGATATGCTCCAACTCCTCTTCGTTGGCGAAAGGAATGGTTATCTTTCCCTTGCCTTTCGGCGAGCATGTCATCTGCACTTTCGTTTGCAAGAATTCGGAGAGGTGGGTGCGCAGCGCGTTGTACTCCTCTGGAAGCTTCGACTTTGCCACAATCTTCTTCGAGCCACTGTTCACGTCCTCTCCATTCTTCAGCATCTGCGCCATCTCCTCCACCTTGCGTACGGAGTAGCCGTTCTTGAGCACTTCGTTGAAGAGCTTTATCTGCAACGATGGCGAATCGATTGCCAAGATGGCACGAGCATGTCCCATGTCTATCTCTTTCTTCTGCAGGGCTATCTGCACCTGAGCCGGCAGACGGAGCAGACGCAGATAGTTGGTAATGGCTGTACGGCTCTTTCCTACACGCTCCGACACCTTCTCTTGCGTCATTCCGTCGGCATCGAGCAGATGTTCGTAGGCGAGTGCTATCTCTATGGCATTGAGGTCTTCGCGTTGTATATTCTCAACGAGAGCCATCTCCATAACGTTCTCGTCGGCGATGGTGCGTATGTAAGCCGGAATCGCTGTGAGTCCTGCCATCTGCGAAGCACGCCAACGACGCTCGCCGGCGATAATCTGGAAGCGGTCGTCAGACACCTGACGCAGCGTGATAGGCTGAATAATACCTATCTCACTGATGCTGTTAGCCAACTCCTGCAGTGCTTCAGGGTCGAAGTCGCGGCGGGGCTGATTGGGGTTTGCTTCTATCTGGCTGAGCGGAATTTCATTGATTGTGGACGTACCTTGCGTGCGCACGCCACCGGTGTCGATAAGAGCGTCGAGTCCGCGTCCGCCTTCTATCTCGTCGAGCCCGCGTCCTAATACGCTTCTATTGTATTTCTTGTGTACTGCCATCGTCTTGTTTGTTTACTCTTTTTTCGTTTTTGTTGATTATTTCCTTGGCGAGTGCCAAGTGGTTCTTCGACCCTGCCGAGTCGGCATCGTAAAGTATTACAGGGAGTCCATGGCTCGGACTCTCGCTGAGCTTAACGTTGCGTTGTATGACAGTCTTGAACACAAGTTCTTGGAAGTGTCGCTTCACCTCGTCGTATATCTGATTGGCGAGGCGCAGACGACTATCGTACATGGTGAGCAGGAAGCCTTCTATCTCCAACGCCGGATTGAGCTTGCTCTTTATAATCTTAATGGTGTTGAGGAGCTTTGTAATGCCTTCGAGTGCGAAGTACTCGCACTGCACGGGAATGATGACCGAGTCGGCTGCGGTGAGGGCATTCACAGTGATGAGTCCGAGCGACGGACTGCAGTCGATAAGTATATAGTCGTAGTCGTCGCGTATCTGGTCGAGCATATTCTTGATAACGCGCTCGCGGTTCTTCAGGTTGAGCATCTCTATCTCAGCTCCAACGAGGTCAATATGACTGGGAATGACATCGAGCCCGTTGATATCGGTAGTGTAGACAGCATCGTGTACGTCAGCATGATCGATGATGCACTCGTAGAGCGAGCAGTCAATCTCCTTGATGTCCACACCAAGTCCGCTCGACGCATTTGCCTGCGGGTCTGCGTCCACCACGAGCACCGTCTTTTCGAATGTAGCGAGCGATGCTGCCAAGTTTATTGTTGTTGTTGTCTTGCCTACGCCACCTTTTTGGTTGGCCAATGCTATTATCTTTCCCATTTGAAGTCAAAATTATTCGGCAAAGGTACATATTTTATATGAGAATAGGCGCGTTTAAACCTTTTTTCGTACTTTTGCATAAGAAATAAAACCAAAATTATGAATACGAAAAAGCCATTAATACTGATTTCTAACGACGACGGCTATCATGCCAAGGGTATAAACTCGCTCATTGACATGCTGCGCGACATTGCCGACATCATCGTATGCGCTCCCGAATCGGCTCGATCGGGCTTCGCCACGGCGTTCTCTGCCACCGTTCCGCTACGCCTCAAGCTGCGCCGCGACGAGGTGGGTATGCAGATGTGGTCGTGCAACGGCACACCGGTCGACTGCGTGAAGATTGCGCTGCAGGAGCTATTCGCTGACCGCCTACCCGACATGATTTTGGGCGGCATCAACCACGGCGACAACGCTTCGGTAAATGTTCACTATAGTGGCACAATGGGTGTGACACTTGAGGGTTGCATGAAGTACATCCCGTCTATCGGTTTCTCGCTCTGCGACTTCTCTTCGGATGCCGACTTCGAGCCGCTGCGCCCATATGTGCGTCAGATTGTGCAAAAGGTGCTCAACGAGGGTCTGCCCAAGGGCGTGTGCCTGAACGTAAACTTCCCAAAACTCACTGAGTTTAAGGGCATAAAAGTATGTCGCATGGCTATGGGCACATGGTACAACGAATGCGTAAAACAGCGCCATCCGCACGGCTACGACTACTATTGGATGACTGGCTCCTACCGCAACGACGAGCCGGAGCAGGAGGACACCGACAACTGGGCACTCACGCATGGCTACATATCCATCACACCGACACGCATCGATGTTACGGATTATGACCTGCTGCGCAACTGGCAAAACAAGTTTTGAGAAAAGTAAAAAGGTAAAAAAGTAAAAAAGTAAAAGGGTAAAAAAGCCCTTCCAATCCTTGGCTTAGGAAGGCCTAAAGAGGCTTAGTTCGGCTTAAACGCACCCTAAAGAGGCTTAGTTCGGCTTAAACGCCACCTACCCTCGGCTTAAACACCACCTAAAAAAATCATGAAATACTACTTAATCGTTGGCGAGGCATCGGGCGACCTCCACGCCTCGCATCTTATGAAAGCTCTGCTCAAGGAAGACCCCACAGCGGAGTTCCGTTTCTTCGGTGGCGACCTGATGTCGGCTGTCGGAGGCACACGTGTGCGCCACTACCGCGATTTGGCGTATATGGGCATCATCGCCGTACTGCTCCACTTGCGCACCATTCTGCGCAACATGGCGTTCTGCAAGCGCGACATCGTGGAGTGGCAGCCCGACGTAGTGATACTTGTTGACTATCCGGGCTTCAACCTGAAGATTGCAAAGTTCGTGCACAACAACACGCACATTCCTGTTTATTATTACATCTCACCGAAGATATGGGCATGGAAGGAATATCGCATCAAGGAGATTAAGCGCAACGTCGACGAACTGTTCTCTATTTTGCCGTTCGAGGTGCCGTTCTTCGAACAGAAGCACCACTACCCCATCCATTACGTAGGCAACCCTACTGCGGAGGAGGTAAGACAGTTCCAAGCTACATACAACGTAGACGATGCCACTTTCCGCCGTCAGCATGGGCTCGATGCGCGTCCCATCATAGCGTTGCTCGCCGGCAGTAGAAAGCAGGAGATAGCGGGCACACTGCCACAGATGATTGCTGCTGCGCAGCGCTTCGCCGACTACCAACTTGTGCTTGCTGCGGCACCAGGCATCGAACCCGAGTTCTACGACGCACACATCAGCGGAAGCAACGTGCGCGTGGTGCGCGGTGAGACCTACGCCCTGCTTTCTCATGCCCACACGGCACTCGTCACGAGTGGCACGGCTACGCTCGAGACGGCACTTTTCCGTGTTCCGCAGGTGGTGTGCTACAACACCGCGCTGCCCAAGCTGGTGGGACTGCTGCGCCCGTTGGTGCTGAAGGTAAAATACGTGTCGCTTGTCAACCTCATCGCTGACCGCGATGTGGTGCCCGAATTAGTGGCTAACACGTTCTCCGAAGCCAACGTCACCGAGCAACTCACACGCCTGCTTCCCGACGGCGAGCCACGCCAGCAGATGCTTGCCGGCTACGAGGAGGTATGGCAGAAGATTGGTGCAGACAGTCCGTCGGAGCGCACAGCGAAAGAGATACGCTTAAAAGTAAAAAAGTAAAAGAGTAAAAAGGTAAAAAGGTAAAAAAAATAAAAAGGTAAAATGCACAACTGCATTTTACCTTTTTACTTTAGAACCGTGCCAAGACTTTTACATATACTTCTTTACGAACTCCAGCACTCTGTGCGTGTACTCCTCTTTGTAGTCGCCATACGCATCGGCGTGTTTGCTGCCGTGTGCTATCCAGAGTGCCTTAGGCTGCGGTTTCGCCTCGTAGAGCGGATACACCATCCAGGTGGGCACGAACGTATCGTTGTCGCCGTGTATGAAGAGCATCGGCTTCTGGCACTTCGCCACCTGCTTCAGTGGCGATGCCTCATTGAAGTTCCAGCCGTACTTAACCTGCACAAGCCACGATGCAGTGTACATCAGCGGAAAGTCGGGTAACGAGAAGCGGGCAGATATTTCGTTCGAGAACTCGTCCCACACGCTCGTATATCCACAGTCCTCCACGAAACACTTCACATACTGCGGTGTCTGTTCGCCACTGACGCACATCGTCGTAGCGGCACCCATCGAGATGCCGTGCACCACAAGACGCATCGAGTCGGCTTCGGTGCGGAACAGTTCGGGTGCCAGGCTTATCCAGTGCAGCACGTCGAGGCGATCCTTCCATCCCATCTGTATTGCGTCGCCGTCGCTCTGTCCGTGCGCATAGAGGTCGGGCAGCAGCACGTTAGCCCCAAGCTCACGATTGTAGATGCGTGCGATGGGCAACATACGTGTGGCGTTGTCACAATAGCCATGCACAAGCACGGCGGTGCGCCCCTTCGCACGTGGCGAACGAACAAACAAAGCATGGGCACGCTTACCCGTTGTGGGCATCACAACGAACGTATCGCGCAGTGCGCCCACGGCTTGCAAGCTGTCTACCCACGACTTCAGTTCGGGAAAACGCTTCTCTATCTGTGCCAAGTTGGAGTTGCGCTCGCGCTCAGCACTCACAAGAGCATAGTCGACAAGGTAGAACGACCCTGCCGTAACTATGGCGAGGAAGAGCGCAAGGGTGGCGCCAAGGGTGACGAATAACTTTTTATGCTTCATACTGTTAAGAGTCTACAAATACTACTTCAGATACGGTTTCAGCACCTCCACCCACTTCTGGTATCCCTTGCCGAGCAGATGCAGTCCGTCGTTGGTGTACTCCGGGTTCATCACGTCGGTAGAAGGCGTTACGAGCGACTTGTACACGTCGATGTATGTAACGCCGTGGCGTGCGGCAACAGCCTTTATCTTTGCGTTGAGCGCAGGAATATTCTTCTGACGGTCCATATGACCAGAAAACTTGTTAAACTTCGGATTCACGGGGAACACACTCTGCACATAAAGCTTCGTCGCAGGCGACTCGCGTTTCACGCGCTCCACAATTTTCTCCACGTTCTTCACAATCTCGTCCATACTCTTGCCGCGCGCAAAGTCGTTGGTACCGATGAGCAGGAATATCTTCGCCGGCTTGCCCTTTGTCACAGTGCTCAGACGATCGAGTACACCTTGGGTTGTATCGCCACTGATACCGCGGTTCTTGGCGTGCGGATTGCCCAGCAGCTCTGCCCACTCGCCACCGTTGGTGATGCTATTGCCGAGGAAGATGATATCGCTCTTGCTGGTAGGCAGCACCTCAAACAGAGTGGCACGCTGATAATAGAATGTGGAGTGTTTCTGCTCCTGAGCCTGCATCGTACACGCACAGAACAGGCTCAACATAACGATTAGCTTCTTCATAGTTGTACTTTTATATTTACGCTACACTCAAGCCGGTGCAGCAATCGAATTGAAACGTTTATTTAACTCTAACGACAAAAGTACTAATAAAAATCGAAAGCGACTATGTTTTTTGCATCCTTTTGTGCAAAAAACACAGCTACGAGGAAGACTTATTCGACAAAAATACGTAACTTTGCAAGCGTTAAATCAAAGTGTAACTAATTTATGGACGACTATCACGCGGAAAACCCGAATTTGTAATGCAGGAGGACGCTCTCACAATGCGGTCTCCCAAGCATCGTTTAACCCAAGGAGACAGCTTTATGAGAACATACTGGAACACCAATTCTACCCTCAAACAAATCGAAGAGTGGCAGCCGAACTGCTGGATACAAGTTACATGTCCAACAGAAGAAGACCAGCAATTGCTGGAAGACGAGTTTAACATACCCGATTATTTCCTTTCCGACATCAGCGATACCGACGAACGTGCCCGCTACGAGTACGACGACGGCTGGATGCTCATCATCCTTCGTATCCCTTACGTCAAGGAGATACGCTCACGTACGCCGTACACCACCGTGCCGCTCGGCATCATTCACAAACGCGACGTGACCATCACCGTGTGCTACTACGAGACGAACATGATGATCGACTTCGTGTCCTACCACCAGAAGCGCGGCGAGGGATTTACCGACTATGTTGACATGACATTCCGCCTCTTCCTCTCTTCTGCCGTGTGGTATCTAAAACGCCTGAAGCAGATTAACACACTCATCGAGAAAGCGAAGCACAACCTCGACCACAACGTGAACAACGAGTCGCTCATAGCACTCTCGCGTCTGCAGGACTCACTCACCTACTTCGTCACATCTATCCGTGGCAACGAGACATTGCTTGCCAAGCTGAAGTTCAAGCTGCAGGTGGACGAACTGGATGCCGACCTCATCGAGGACGTAAACATCGAGATGTCGCAGGCTCGTGAGACAACGAACATCTACTCCGACATCCTCGAATCGACGATGGACACCTACTCATCCATCATCAACAACAACATGAACACCGTGATGCGTACACTCACCTCCGTGTCAATCATCATGATGTTGCCTACGCTCATCTCCTCATTCTTCGGAATGAACCTCATCAACGGCATGGAAGAATACCCGTTCGGCTTCATCGTGGCGATACTTATCTCGGTGATAATATCAGCCCTTTCGTGGATTATACTGCGACATAAGCGACTGCTTTAAAGCAAAATGCAAAAATAAATTGCGTTTTTTGTCGCTATTCAAAATATTTTATTTAAGTTTGCAGTCTATAATAAATAATGTGAGGATGTGGCTTCGCGCCACATTCGTGTGAATTACCCTTATCATAAACTTAAAACAGTTAAATGATGGACTCTCAAGAAAACGCCCTGTTGCAAGGTGCACAAGAAGAGCAGAACGTGGAGCAGACTGCCGTAGAGCAGACCGCTGCAGCCGACGTTCAGCAAGTAGAGAACACAAAAGTCTACAAAACTAAACAAGAAGTCGTTGACCGCCTGAAGGAAATCGTCGCAAGCGACGAAGCTCCAGTTAAGGAGGAAATCGACCTTTTAAAGACAGTATTCTACAAACTCCACATCGCAGAGCGTGAAGCACGCCTGAAGGAATACATCAACGGCGGTGGAAACCCAGAAGCTTATCAGGTTTTGCCCGACGAAACCGAGGAAACTTTCAAGGCGCAAATGGCTGTAATCCGCGAGAAACGTGCGCAGATTATGCAGCAGCAGGAGGCAGAAAAGCAAGCCAACCTGGAGAAGAAACTCGAAATAATTGAGAAAATCAAAGCCATGGCTACATCGCCCGACGAGGCAGGCAAGTCGTTCGGTGAGTTCAAGGAGCTACAGCAGCAGTGGAAGGACATCAAGAACGTGCCGGCTGACAAGGCTAACGAGCTTTGGCGCAACTACCAGTTATATGTAGAGCAGTTCTACGACCTGCTCAAGCTCAACTCTGAGGCTCGCGAGTACGACTTCAAGAAGAACCTCGAGCTGAAGACAAAGCTCTGCGAGGCAGCTGAAAAGCTCGCCGACGAGGAAGACGTAATCAGCGCTTTCCACCAGCTTCAGGAGCTCCACCAGCAGTACCGCGAGATCGGACCAGTGGCTAAGGAGCTGCGCGAGGAGGTATGGGCACGCTTCAAGGCTGCATCTACCGTAATCAATAAGCGCCACCAGCAGCACTTCGAGGATCTCCGCGCTAAGGAGGAGGAGAACCTCGCACGCAAGACCGCCCTCTGCGAGAAGGTAGAGGAACTCTGCAAGACCGACAACAAGGGTGCTGCCGACTGGGAGAAGCACTCTAAGGAGATTATCGACATACAGAACGAGTGGAAGACCATTGGCTTCGCTCCACAGAAGATGAACGTGAAGATATTTGAACGCTTCCGCGCTGCCTGCGACGACTTCTTCGGACGCAAGGCAGAATACTTCAAGGCACTCAAGGCTACCTTCTCAGAGAACATCGAGAAGAAGAAGGCACTTGTAGAGAAGGCGCAGGCACTCGCCGACAGCACCGACTGGAAGGCTACAAGCGACAAGCTCATCGCGCTGCAGAAGGAGTGGAAGACCGTAGGCATGGTTCCGAAGAAGCTCGGCGACCAGCTCTGGCAGGACTTCCTCGGCGCATGCAACAAGTTCTTCGAGGCTCGCAACGCAGCTGGCGCCGGTCAGCGCAACGAGGAGCACGCCAACCTCGAGAAGAAGCAGGGCATCATCGAGCAGCTGAAAGCACTCGCCGAGAACGCTGCCGAAGCTACACGCGAGAAGGTGCAGGCACTCACCGAGGAGTACAACAAGGTGGGACACGTGCCGTACAAGGAGAAGGATAAGCTCTACGAGGCTTATCACGAAGTGCTCGACCGCATCTACAAGGAGCTGAACATCTCTACAAAGCGCCGCCGTCTGAACGACTTCAAGGCTAACATCAAGAACGTGGCAAAGCGTGGCGAAGAGGCTCTCGACAACGAGCGTGGACGTCTGGTTCGCCGCTTCGACCAGCTCAAGCAGGAGATACAGACCTACGAGAACAACCTCGGTTTCCTCAACGCAAGCTCCAAGAAGGGCAACAGCCTCATCGACGAGATGAACCGCAAGGTGCAGCACCTGCGCGACGACCTCGAACTGGTTCGCCAGAAGATAAAGGCTATCGACGCAGAAAACAAATAAACGCAAGTTAACAATGCCCAAAGAGGCTTAGAAAGGCTTAGAAAGGCTTAGTTCGGCTTAAACGCAGCCTTAAGAAGGCTTAGTTCGGCTTAAAAGCAGCCCAAAGAAGGCTTAAAATAAAAAAGATGGAGTCAACAATCGTTGGCTCCATCTTTTTGTTTTATCAGCGTCAGCGGAAAACACCGTCCATCAATTCTTCATATCCTTATCCACCATTGCCGCAACACACGAGTCCGACCACACATTCTCGGCGGTCTCAATCATATCGAGCACCGTGAAGACGGGCAGTATAACACCCATTATCGCAACCGGCGCACCCACGCCCGACATCAGCGAGAGCGTGAGGAAGAAGCAGCCCATCGGCACTCCGGCGTTGCCGATGGCAGCCACCACGGAGATGAACAGCCAAAGCAGCATCACGGGCAGCGACAGCTCCACACCGCCGTTCTGCATCACGAAGAGCGATGTCACGAAGATGAACGCAGCACAACCGTTCATGTTGATGGTTGTGCAGATGGGCAGCACGAAGCGCGCCACCTTGCTGTCCACGCCGAGTCGCTCCTCCGAGGTATGTATCGTCACGGGCAGCGTGGCAGCCGAACTTTTCGTGAACAGAGCCATGAGCACAGCCGGCATCATGCGGCGCATAACGTGCACAGGGTTGAGTCCGCGAGCCACGAGGAACAGTGGCAGCACCACGAAGAACTGCAGCATATTACCACCCAATATCACGGCTACGTACTTGCCTATCGATGCCACCACCGTGCCTGCCGACACCTCTGCCGACAGCTGCGCAGCGAACGCCACGATGCCAACAGGCAGCACAGCGATAAGCCAGCGTATGAGTCTTGACACTACCTCCTGCAGCGCACTCAGTCCGCGCATAAGCAGCATCTTGTTATCCCCCTCGGGCATCTTCGCCAACACCAAGCCCACAGCCACGGCGATGAGCAGCACCGACAGTACATTGCCCTCAATAAACGGGCGCAGGAAGTTGTCGGGCACGATGCCAATCATATAGTCGAAGTACGACCCATTGGTCACCTCCTGCGGTACGCCGTCACCCAAACGGCTACTCTTCACCATCTCCATCGGCAAGTTGTCGGGCGAGATGATGATATAGAGCACCATGCCCACAGCAGCTGCAGCGATGGTGGTGAGCAGCGTGTAGCTGATGGTATGGCGGAAGATGCGACGTGTTTCGCGCTGCATACCGAACGTTGCGAGTGTTGTTGTCACGGCGAGTGCTATGGTCGGCACAGCTATAAACTGGAAGAGACGTGTGAAGACGGTAGCCACAAAGTTAGCCATCGTGTTCACCCACTCCACGCCGAGCAATCCGAGGCACGAGCCCACGACCAAGGCACCAAGCCACAGCCAGAAGTTCTGCCTTCCGCCACAACAAGAGTGTTTTGTTTCTGATTTGTTCATATCGTTATTGTTGTTTATTTATTTATAAATCAGCCACGTTTTGCCTTGAAGAACTCGGTCATAAGCGTTCGGCACTCCTCCTCCAGAACGCCACTCACCACCTCGCACTTCGGGTGCAGAGCTTTTGGAGCGAAGGCGCGGAAACCGCGCTTCTCGTCTGCAGCACCATACACCACGCGCCGCACCTGCGCCCAGCCCAAGGCACCTGCGCACATTATGCACGGCTCTACGGTGACGTAGAGCGTGCAGTCGGTGAGATACTTTCCACCGAGCTGATTAGCAGCCGATGTTATCGCCTGCATCTCGGCGTGTGCCGTCACGTCGCCAAGTGTCTCCGTGAGGTTATGCGCACGCGCAATGATGCGGTCGCCAGCCACGACAACCGCGCCCACGGGTATCTCGCCCTCGTCGCGTGCCGCCTCTGCCTCCACCAGAGCACGACGCATAAACTGCTCGTCCTTCTTCTGCTGTTCTGTATTCTCCATGTCGTTTTATGTCTTCAAGTGGATACCTAATAAGTACATCGTAGATACTTAATATACACATCGTAGATACTAAGCAACTAAAAAAGTGAATACAAAGATAATGCAAAAGAAAGACAACACAAAATAAGTGGTACTTATTTTTTTATAATATAAGTACCACTACCGCATACCAACCTACTTACTTTCAACAATTTTAGCGATTCTAACGCTCACTTCATACAACAGGTATAAAGGAATCGTTACCAACACAAGTGTCATCAAATCAGGAGGTGTTATAATTGCAGCAACAATCATAATAACGATTAAAGCATGCCAAAAGTACGGTTATCGTGGACGACTTGTAAAATCGTCATTAAGAAAAAAACAAGTGTAGGAAGAAAGCTATTGTTCTCTTCCTACACTATTGAGACTTTTTGAAGCATATACCAGCATCGCGGATACGCTTACATAACGCAAGATATGAGCGAATATTTAGCTACTTAAAGAACCAATAGTTGTCTTTCTCATTCTTTTGCTTTTGATTCATTAACGCATTATCAAAACATCCAATAAAAAAAAGATAAATACTTAATTCTTCATTCACTTTTTGGGAAAATTTGCGTAAATAACACATTGTTTGTTCATCCTTATAAGATATAATATCATTATTATCTGTATGCATAATGTAGTTCCCATATTTACTATTTAAATATTCATTAATCTTTAAAAATTCTGATTGCATTTCAGATTCTTCAGTTGATGCTTTAAAATATATATCAACATCATATAATTTATCGTTATAAAAACAAAATTTTACACTTTCTGTTTTCATTCCGTCAAACGTTGACATCTGAAACATTAAAGTCTCATTGTCAACATATTCAATTTTAAATCCATTTTTTTTCAAAATTGATTTCACTTCAGACATTGAAGAACCTAAAGTACAGCCAGCTATTGTGCGTTGTATCTGTGCTTGCATTGTTAAGCAAAACACCAAAAGAAGTAATGTGAATATTTTTTTCATCATAATCTTACTTATATATTAGTCTTTCTTTATATTCAAATTACGCCACGAATTTATCATATTAGAAGAAGGTGATATAGTTGGGTGTTGTGGTTTACTATTTACTACTATAGATTTCTGTGCCACTTCTGTCTTAACATAATCAGCCAAACTTCCTAAATCTAACGTTCCTGTAGACGATTGTATCTTTTTCAACAGATAGTAGGTAAAAAGACCATGTACTTTTTCCTTATAAGGGAATGCTGTCTCTTTATCTGTCACAGCACTAAACACAACCATATTACCCTTTGGAACTTCTAATTGTGGTTTGATTGCCACGCCACGAGCAGAAGCCAAAACCTCTCCATTGCGCTGAGCACCACTGAAACATGCATCCATAAACACCAAAACCTCCTTTGCAGGCATGTTTCCTAATATGCCATACAATCGTGATAGCTTATAGGCACTTTCTTCCAAATTGGTTATATCTGCATCTACAGGAAGAAGATAAGCTTCTTTCGTTGCATCATCAGGAACGCCATGACCTGCATAATAAATAATAAAACTTGCCTTACCATTAAAATCTTCAGCAGTTCGCTTCATCCAGTTGAATTGTTGTACCATATGGTTACGACCTGCATTTGGAATAAAATGTACGTTTTCGGCAGGTAAACCAAGTGCCTTCACACAATATTCCTTAAAAATAACGCCATCATTATACGCAAATTCGACGTTCTTTTCATTTTCATACTTTTCGTTTGCTATAATTACAGCAAATGTGTATTCTTGCTTGGTTTGTGCAATTGGAATTTTCTGATCGACATCTGATGTTCCCAAGGTAAGTGCAGTAGTTGAAAACCCTGATTTGCCACCATTATCAAGTTCTATTTTATCGAAATTATAATCAACTTTAGCTATAGAATAATTCAAAGCATCATCATTTCGATATCTATAAATATTACCATTAGGCATAGTAAAGATATACTCTGATAATCCTAAATAATTATTTTCGATAGTGAACTTTGGTTCATACTTTACTTTATTAAACTCACTTTTGAAATTTTCTGCATCAGCAACAGGAATATGAACGGTGAGTAACTTTTTTGAGTAATTAGACTTTATATTATAAGTTTCATTATCAGGATCATAAACTCCAACAATACTTAATTTATCTTGTGGCAGTCGTTTTGCACCTACATTTACATACAAGTCTTGTGCGTCTTTAGTCAAAGAAAAGACCTTTTGCTGTCGCGTTTCTTCATTAACACGTTTCTGCCAATCTGTTAATTTCTCGAACTCACCCTTTTTCTGCCAATCGTTAATAACTTTCTCTACGTAGTTTTGAGCAAAAAAGCTAAAGGAATTGCGATGATTCATAGCAGAAGCTACCTGTTGCTCCCATATTTTAGTTGCATTATCTAATTTTTCTAAAGCTGCATTGTATGCAGGTGCCAAATCATGCTTATTTTTATAGGAATACACTTTATTTATAAACTTGACCTTACTTTTAGCCTCAACAGGAATTATATTTCCGTTGAAATCAGCTCCTCCATAAGACCAATCTGACATTTGCAGCACCAAAAAATCGTCTTTTGACAAAGTCATTTTGCTTGCTTGTATAAATGGAAACAATTCTTTTCCATCCATACCTACTATACCCCATTTACCATTAACAGAGCATAAAAATCCTTTTAGTTTTTTTATTGGCTCAATTGTATTATACTTACAAGGCAACACTTCATTTCCAGAGATGTCACACAATCCTTTTTTTCCATTCTGTAGTACTTCAAAGACAAAGTCGTTTTCACTGATTTTCACGTTATCATACTTTTCAGCTTTAATAACAGGAATACCATCAACATCATAAATTCCAACCTTTCCATCTTTCACGACCTCGATTAGTTCAAGACTGGTTGTTTTCTTTAATGTTATAGAAGAGTACTCGCAAGGAAGCATCAAAACACCACTGCTTGTATGTAAACCGATTTTATTGTCTCTGCTCACTTTAAAACAACGTTTGTTACCAAAAGTATATTCCTCTATTTTGCCATAGTTATAAGGCAAAAGTTGTTGTCCGGTCTCAAAGTCCAGCACCCCCCATAGACTTTTATCTTGAGCATACAACTTCAATTTGCCATCAACTCTTGAAAAATAAGCATTTGAGAACTGGCAAGGATATAGCTCCTCAAAGTCAGTAGTGTATACGCCCCATAGCTTGTTTTTCTTGCAAAGCAGATAACCCTCCGAATGGTCAATGCGCTCAAACTGGCATGGAATAATTATTTTTCCTTTATCATTAGCCAGTCCAAACAAACCGTTTTCCTCAATTTTAAAACTTGTGCCTACCAATGCAATATTGTCATATTTGCAAGACAATACTTCTTTTAGGGAAGCATCAGCAAGTCCGTATTTATCTCCACGCTTAACAATAGTAACACCCTTATCATCTTCAATAAGGCTATAGTCTATACTTGTATATGGGCATGGTTGTAGGAGTGAGTAGGATTTCCATTCGTATCCATTAGATGGCTCTTTTGGCATTTGGGGCATAGGGTTATATGCCTTGTAAGGAGCTACTGTAAGTCCTCGTTCGCCCATTACTCTATCTTCGAAAGGTTGATAAGCAACTTTGCTTGCTGCACTCTCGCCAAGTGTAGCCTCTGTCACACCTGATAGAATAGCACCTAAGAAACCTCCACTCTTCTTATTAGAATTTTTAGCTTGATGCTCTGCAACAGCTTGATTATAAGCTGCGTTTTTGGCTGATTTCCATAAGTTATATGCTTCTTTCTTTGCTGCAGCCACACGAGCATTATAAGCTTTCAGTTCATTTTCATACCGTTGTTCCTCACGTAAGTATGCTTGATAATCACGATCATATTGTTTCTTGTCTGCTATCCACTGATCATGCTCGTCTTTTTTCATTTCATCAAAGATCTGCAACTCAACAAATCCCTTATGAATTTTATACTTTACCGCATTTGTTGCTATTACATTTCCTTCTCTATCAGCAAAGCCATAATAGTTTACACCACGGTCTGAATATCCTAAGAGATACCAACCACCACATTCCGTGCGATAACGAGTTAGAGAGTATTTTGCCTTTAAACGACTCATGACTGCAGTATTTTGAGCATCAAGTGTCAAGGGGAAAAGGCAAACTCCAATAATTAATAATTGAAAAATCTTTTTCATATCTTTTTTAGTATTTATTCTGTTACATAACGAACTCTTGCCCAGTTTTCCTCTCTTAAATAATAATAACTACGAATACCCTCATTAGGGCTGACAGATAAAGCTCTCTGACATTTATCATCACTTGAGAGTTTTGTACTTAACCAAAAATAGCCAACTTGATTTCCTCCATAAAAATTAATTCCATTATTCCAACCTCCATATGGCATATAGATGACATTTCCATTCTTTCCTTTTACAACGCCACCAATATAACTGATTTTTGAGTTCGTAAGTGTATATGAATATTGATCGGTTAACACACAATTTGAAGCAAATTCAAGAGCCTCTTCATGAGTTGGCAAACGCCATTTTTCAACACTCGAATATTTATCCCAAGTTAACATTTTCTCTTGTATAAGGTCTCCAAATGTACGAGGTTCGTCTGCGCCCTCATTATAAACAGCCCATTTCAATCCACTTGGAAGTCCCAAGTCTATATAAGGGTATCCATCTTTAAAACCTGACACCAAATAAAACAAAGCAGACTCTTCACTATAGACAGTATCTTGTTCTGTCACACAATATGCTCTTACATAGGTCATCATTCCCTTTACACCATTTTCTAAACAAGCCTTACTTTCCAAACGACTTGTATTACTATTGGTGATGACCACTTTTTTCTCACAATTTGTTATCATTGGAAATTTATACTCTTGACTGAAACAAAAACCTGCTTCCTTTATATTGGCTCCATTTAATAACAAATTAGAACAGATAGTAGGCTGTTCGCTTTCGCTTGGTCCAGAATATAGAGAACTGATAGTGATATAACCTACTTCTATTGGAGTAGTAAAAGACTTTACATCTCCCTCTAAATCATACCCACCTCTTCTTCTTATCATCTTGTAATAATAAGTGGTATTAGGTTCTAATCCAATCGTAGAGGTACTATTTACTTTTTCTATAGCATTTTTTTCTGATAAGTTTGGTGTACTTCCAACCAAAACAAATGCATCATCGTAATCAACATTCACTTGTACAGAGCTACCACGTATCCATGTTACTTCTGGAGTTACAACTTCCTCAGGAATATTAGATTCGATATCAATAGGATCTAAACATGCAATCATAAAAAGAGAGCATAAACTCAAAAAAAAACAAATTAAGTATTTTCATAGCTTTTAAGATTTTAAAATTTAACACCAACACCACAATTTAAGATCCACTCTTTTTCCATTTTTGAAGCACCAATATTTAATGCGAAATGACCAAAACTAAACATTGCTCCGAAATCGTAAAGGATGTTTGATACATCATATATAGGATAATCATCGTCTTCATATTCGAAATAATATTTATTACCTAATAGTTCATATCCGGTTTCACGTCCTCCGTATCCAACACCAGCATAAAGATATAATGGCTTAATAACATTCACCATTAAACCACCAGCAGCTGCCCAATAATTAGTTGCAGTTTCTCCTGTGAACCAACCTTTTTCTGTTGTTTCCTTGGCATAACAGCCATAGATGCCTTTTACATAGAAGCCTATGGTTTTTACTGTTCCAAACATCAATCCAAATTTTGCATCCTTAATTCTTTTTGTAGGCAAAGCTACTTGTGGTAAGAAAAACCAATTATATTTCCATGGACGATTATTTACTTTAAGTTGACAATCGCGTTCTATTTCATCGAAAGGTTGAACTGTTATGTTTTCTGAATATGGCTTGTACTTCTTGTTAATATAGCGCAAGGTTATATCGTGATTTCCTAACAACTCCAAAGTTATTGGTGCTTTTCCTTTTTCTGTTCCATCAACGAAGACAGTAACATCTTTTATCGGAGAAGAAACGAACACTTTTCCTGTAATTGGAATTTCTTTCGTAAAACTAACAACGTCTGGCACTTCTATCTCCTCACGTTTAACCACTTCACCATTATATTTGATAATAACGATATGTGTACCAGAAAGCAGTTCCTTTTCAAAAACATTGTTTGATGACATTTCATCACCCACACCTATCTCACATCCTACGGACGTTATGAAACGAGCATTAACAGTAGTTATCTGCGCTAATACTGTAGTTATTGGCGCAAACAACAAAAATAATAACAGTTTTTTTTTCATAGTTTTTAAATATTATGTTTTAATTTAATAGTATCACACTTGCTTGTGTATTATCCATATCAGGCATTGTTTTTCCTACAGGTGCTCCTATGTACGTTGGGTCGGTAATTACGAATCGCTTACCATCTAACAGAATATAATCTCCTGCGACCTTGTCAGTAAAGCAAACCGCACATGCCAAATGTCCTGGATAATCCACCAATTATCCCAAGCGGGTCTAACCATCGGAAATGAAAGGATAGTAAGGTGATGTAATATCACTGATTTACAGTCTATTAGGAATGAAAGCCGATTTTGGATTGGTTCGTTATTCTTTCCTAAATTAGCAGATTGTTTACCCACTTTTGTCTCGTTTTTGTCCCTCGCTGTATTATCTTTGTATCGCAAGTTAAATGCTTGATAATCAGTGATAAAAGAATATATTAACATCAGAAAAGAAAGGAAATAAAATGGGACGAAAGAAGAAAGAAATCCGTTTGAAGGAGCCTGTGCGCATCCGAGAAAAGAAGATAGCAGGTGGCAACATCAGCCTCTATCTTGACATTTACCAAAAGGGATTGAGAAAGAAAGAGACGCTGAAACTCTATCTTGTGCCAGAAATCAACGCTACTACCAAGTTGCAAAACGCCAATACAAGAAAGTTGGCAGAGCAAATCAAGGCGCAGCGCATTCTTGACATCCAGAGAGAGGGTCTTGTGGATTGGGACAAGGTGAAGAAGTCACGCATGACACTTACCAAGTGGATGGATGACTTTGTGAAGTACAATGCCGAGTTGTCTGAGTCTTCCATGAAGACCAAGCGAAACACTCATGCTCGCATTGACCAATACCTATTACATATAGGCAAGCCAGAGTTTCTGTTGAAAGACGTGGACAAGGAGTTTTGCAAAGGCTTCATTACTTTTTTGAAGACTTGCACCTACAATGATGGAAAGAAACAACTCAGC